>Ga0193743_1000137_pt1 | contig 57429 bp, 56 predicted proteins | sample L2c2metaG_FD_143038 | JGI IMG/M metagenome (GOLD analysis project Ga0193743, IMG submission 143038) | Soil microbial communities from a riparian zone of the East river system, Colorado, United States - L2c2 | ecosystem: Environmental > Terrestrial > Soil > Riparian zone | place: USA: East River... | reverse complement strand
AGTCGAAGCTCCACAGCCGCCAGGTGTCGTCGGAGTAGCTGGCGCCCAGCTGCGCGGGTTGCCATGGGCCGTCGTCGATTCGGACCTCGACGGCCTTCACGCCACGTGGCTGTGCCCACGCCACGCCGCCGAACCGCACCTGGCCGCGCGGGATGTCCGCGCCGCTTCGCGGCACATCGATGCGCGACTCCGTCTTGATCGGACCGCGGGCCGACCAACCGAGCTGCGTCCAGTAGGCCTCGGCTCGATCGAACCGGGTCACCTCGAGGTCGACGATCCACTTCGTCGCCGAGACATAGCCGTAGAGGCCGGGCACCACCAGACGCGCCGGGTAGCCGTGTTCGACCGGCAGCGGCTGACCGTTCATCGTGATCGCCAGCAGCGAGTCGCGGTCGTCGGTGAGCGCCTCGACGGGTGTTCCCGCGGTGAATCCGTCGGTGGACGTGGACATCACCATGTCGGCATCGGGGTGAATGCCCGCTGCCGCCAACAGGTCCCGCACGCGATACCCGGTCCACACCGCATTCGAGATCAGGTCGCCGCCAACCGGATTGGACACGCAGGCGAGCGTCACCATCATCTCGACGAGGTCGAACTTCGCCAGATCGTCGAAGCGGTAGGTGATCTCCCGGTCGACCATGCCGTGGATCTTCAGCTGCCACTCGCTGCGGCTGAGCTGCGGGACGCTCAAGGCGGTGTCGATCCGGTAGAAGTCCTCGTTGCTGGTGACGTAGCTGGGCAGGGCCACGCCGTCGGGCTGGACGTTCGGAGGCACTGGGGGGATGGGCTTCTTGACCGTCGGCGGCGTGAAGGCCGTCCGGTCGCCCGATACCGAATGGAGTTGACGCGACAGCACCGCACCCAACACACCGGATAGCACGCCGACGCCGAGGAAGCTCATCGCCACCAACGACAGCCGACGACCGGGATTGGCTGGCTGATCGGGTGTTTCGTCCGATCGGCGTGGCGCGACCTCGCCGCCGGTGAACCGTTCCGACGTCAGGAACCGCAATGTGGCGATGCCGCACACCGCCCCGATCAGGGTGGGGACGATGTCGAAGAACGATGCGCCCGCGCGGGTCAGCACGGCGACCGACCCCGCCACGGCGGCCAGCACGATCGCCACGCTGCCGACCGGAATGCGCGACCGCTCCCACTGCGCGGCCACCGCGGCGACCGTGCCGATCACGATGAGCACCATTGCCGACAGGAACAGCTTGTCGGAAGTGCCGAACGTCTGGATGGCCCACTCCTTGACCGGCCCCGGCGTCAGATCGATCACCGTCGAGCCGACAGCCGTTCGGGCATCGGCACTCGAACCGAACGGCACGGCCACCAGGGCGCTGACGCCGAGGGCGATCGCCGCGGCGGCGACTCCGCACAGCGGAGAACTGCGCGAGTCACCCTTCACCGCGGAGCTGCGCGCGGTAACGGCCATACCGCCAAGGTACCGACTCGGTGGGGCCGAAATACTTACCGAAAACTGACGTCAGCTAGGTTGCTTTACAGTCTGACCACATTTTGGAAAGGGACCTAGATGGAGATTTCGGGGAAGAAGGCGATCGTCGTCGGCGGCGCGTCGGGGTTCGGACGGGCCACCGCCGAGTCGCTGGCCAAGCGCGGCGCGAGCGTTGCGATCCTGGACCGGGCGCAGTCGGACGGCAAGGACGTCGCCTCGGCGATCGGCGCCGCGTTCCACGAGGTGGACGTCACCGACTTCGCGGGAACCGAGACGGTGTTGCAGACGGCCATCGACGCACTTGGTGGGCTGCACATCATCGTGACCACCGCGGGAGGCGGCATCGGCGAGCGCACCATCAAGAAGGACGGGCCGCACAGCCTGGACTCCTTCCGCGCGACCGTCGACCTCAACCTCATCGGCAGCTTCAACATCAGCAGGCTGGCGGCGTGGCAGATGAGCAAGCAGGAGCCCGTCGACGACGAGGCCGAAGAGCGCGGCGTCATCATCAACACTGCCTCGATCGCCGCGTTCGAGGGTCAGATCGGGCAGGTCGCCTACACCGCCTCGAAGGCCGCCATCGCGGGTATGTGCCTCACCATGGCGCGTGACCTGGGCAGCCTTGGCATCCGCGTGTTGGCCATCGCGCCGAGCCTGTTCGCCACGGGTCTGACCAAGGGCATTCCCGACGAGTTCGCCACGGCGCTCACCAAGGACGCCGCGTTCCCGAAGCGGCTCGGCAAGCCCGAGGAGTACGCCAAGCTGGCGCTGGCGATCGTCGACAACCCGATGCTCAACGGGCAATGCATCCGCTTGGACGCCGGCCAGCGCTTCGCCCCCAAGTAATAGAGTGATTTCGGCGCGGTAGCGGTCGATCAGGTCGATGAGCGACCGCATGCGCGCCGAAATCGCAGGGGAGGGGCGTCATGGCAACCATCGCTACCCAGATGATCGCGGCGTTGGCGCGCAGCGGCGTTCGCCGCGTCTACGGATTGCCGGGGGACAGCCTCAACGGGTTCACCGACGCCATCCGGCGGTCGGGTGCGCTCACCTGGGAGCACGTCCGGCACGAGGAGACGGCGGCGTTCGCCGCGGCTGCCGACGCTGCGCTGACCGGCGAGCTCGCGGTGTGCGCGGGCAGTTGCGGCCCAGGCAACCTGCACCTGATCAACGGACTGTTCGACGCCAACCGCAGCCGGGTGCCGGTGCTCGCGATCGCGGCGCACATCCCGCGCACCGAGATCGGTTCGGAGTACTTCCAGGAGACGCATCCTCAGGACCTGTTCGGTGAGTGCAGCGTCTACTGCGAACTGGTCAGCACCCCGGAGATGGCGCCGCGCATCTTCGAGATGGCGATGCGGGCCGCGGTGGAGGAGAACGGGGTCGCCGTGGTCGTGGTGCCCGGCGAGATCTTCCTCGCCCAGGCCGGCGAATCCGGTTGGCTGACACGACCCATCGGGCCCACCCGATCCGTGGTGCGGCCTGACGACGTCTCGCTGCGCCGAGCCGCGGATCTGCTCAACGCCGGCGAGAACGTCACCATCCTCGGCGGCGCAGGAGCGGCCGGTGCCCACGACGCGCTGGTCCGTCTGGCGGGCACGCTCAACGCACCGATCGTGCACGCGCTGCGCGGCAAGGAGTTCATCGAGTACGACAATCCGTTCGACGTCGGGATGACTGGGCTGCTGGGATTCGCGTCAGGGTACAAGGCCATCAAGGAGGCCGACGTCCTGCTGATGCTCGGCACCGACTTCCCCTACCAGCAGTTCTATCCCGAACACGCGCACGTGATTCAGGTCGATGTCCGAGGGCGCAACCTGGGCAGGCGCACCCCGATCGAACTCGGTCTGCGCGGGACGGTCGCCGACACGCTGGCCGCGCTGCAGCCGCTGCTGGTCCAGAAGGACTCCCGCGCTCACCTCGACCGCTCGCTGCACCACTACCGCAAGACGCGCAAGTCGATGGACGCGTTGGCGGTCAACGACCGCGACCGCAGTCCGATCCGCCCCGAATACCTTGCCGGACTCACCGACCGGTTGGCCGCCGACGATGCGGTGTTCACCGTCGACGTCGGCTCACCGGTCGTCTGGGCCGCGCGCTACCTGACCATGAACGGCAGACGCAGGCTGGTCGGCTCGTTCAACCACGGCACCATGGCCTGTGCGCTGCCGCACGCGATCGGCGCGCAGACGGCCTTCCCACACCGCCAGGTGGTCGCCCTGGCCGGCGACGGTGGCCTGACCATGCTGTTCGGCGAGCTCATCACGCTGATCCAGAACCGGTTACCGGTCAAGGTGATCGTCTTCAACAACTCGTCGTTGAACTTCGTCGAGTTGGAGATGAAGGCAGCGGGCATCGTCAACTTCGGCACCGACCTGGTCAACCCGGACTTTGCCGCCGTGGCGGAGGCGATGGGCGTGTTCGGGAGGCGGGTCGAGCATCCAGGCGAGTTGGAGCAGGCTTTGTCCGAGGCGTTCGCCCACGACGGCCCGGCCGTGGTCGACGTCGTCACGGCGCGCCAGGAGCTCTCCATCCCGCCCGCCATCACCGCTGAACAGGCCAAGGGTTTCTCGCTCTACGCGATCCGCACCATCCTGGCCGGGCGTGCCGACGAGCTGCTCGATCTGGTCAGCACCAACGTGGCACGCCGCCTCCTGGATTGATCAAGTCACCAGCTACCTCCCAGAATCAGCGCAGTGCGGCTAATGTTTGCCCGTGCATAAGCGTTCATTGGCGATCATCGCGTCGATCTTGCTTCTGGCTGGCTGCGGCGGCCCCAAGCCGGAGGTGCCCACCCCGCCTACCGCCAAGAAGCCTGACACCAGCAACATCAAGATCGAGGGGGACGCGTCGGCCCCGGTGAACAAGATCGCCATCGAGGCCATCGCCGATCTGCAGGTGTACTGGACCGATCAGTACCCCAAACTCTATGGCGAGGATTACAAGCCCGTCGAGGGCGGCCTGTACGCCCTGACTCCGGACTCGGAGTCAGGACCCGAATGCGCGTCGGGCTACAGCGACGTCGCAGGCAATGCGTTCTACTGCAAGCTCGACGACTCGGTGGCCTGGGATGCCGACGGCTTGCTGCCCGACCTGCAGTCGAAGTACGGCGACTTCGTCATCCCGGTGGTCCTCGCGCACGAATGGGGACACGCCATGCAGCAGCGTTCCGGTTTCTTCGACAAGAACGAGCTGACGGTCAGCTCCGAACTGCAGGCGGACTGCTTCGCCGGCGGGTGGGCCCGGCATGCCCAAGACGATGGCGTGTTCGAGGTGAATAGCGCCGATCTCGACAGCGCACTGGCCGGCATCCTCGACCTGCGGGATTCCCCAGGAACCAACGCCCAGGACCCGTCGGCTCACGGCAGCGGCTTCGACCGGGTCAGCGCATTTCAAGACGGGTACGACAACGGCGCGGAGAAGTGCAAGGAGTACAAGGACGGCGAGCCCTTGGTGCTCGAGTTGCCGTTCAACGACGAGCAGGACGCGGCCAGCGGCGGCGACTCGCCCTATGACTCCATCGTCAACGGCGTGCCCTACGACTTGGAGGACTACTGGACCCAGGTGTACCCGGAGGTGGCCGAGGGCAAGCAGTGGCCGCCGATGAAGGGTCTGGAGGCGTTCGACCCCGCGACCCCGCCGATGTGCGGCAACCAGTCGGCCGAGGGGTACGTGCTGTTCTATTGCGTGCCGGAAGATTACGTCGGCTGGGACAACGTCGATGCGATGCCGACGATTTACAAGAAGGGCGGCGACTACGCCGTCGCCACGCTGCTCGCCACCCAGTACGGCCTGGCAGCGCTGAGCCGGCTGGGCGACGACTCCGACGAGAAGACCTCCACCCTCCGTGGCGACTGCTTGGCGGGCGCGTACACCGCCAGCGTCATCCTCTACAACCGCGAGGCCACCAGCACCTACCACATCTCGCCCGGCGACCTGGACGAGGGAATCAAGGCACTGCTCCTGTTCCGCGGCGCAGGCGACGTGGAACGGCAGGGGGCCGGATTCGACCGGACTCGCGCCTTCCGGGAGGGCGTGATCAACGGCGCGCAACCCTGCCTCGAGTACGAGGCGTAGCGGCCCTCAGCCGACCAGATCGGTGAGCGCCGCGTCGAGGGTGGCGAACTGGAAGTCGAATCCGGTCTCGCGCAACGTCTTCGACGTGGCGTGACGCCCGGTCAGGCCCAGGGCGGGGTCGCTACGCAGCAACACAGCGCCGAGCCGTAACAGCGCCGCCGGCGTCGGCGGCGCCTGCGGCCGGTGCAGGTGGCGGCGCAGCGCAGCCATCAGATCGCGGTTGCGCACGGGGTGATCCGTCGCGGCGACCAACACGCCTGCGGGGATCGAGATGCCGTCCTCGAGGCCGAGGCAGGCGCGGACGATCGTCAGCCAGTCGGTGAGGTGGATCCACGAAAACCATTGCCGGCCATCACCGATCCGTCCGCCGAGACCTGCCCTGGTCAGACCGACGAGGCGGCGCAGCGCCGGCGACGCCGGATCCAACACGATCGAGGTACGCAGGATCACCCCGTGCGCGGTGTTGGCCCCGTCGAAGGCCGCCTCCCACGGCTGCGCCACCCCCGTCATCTGCGGCAAGCCGACCGGCAGCGGGGTGTCCTCGTCGCACCGCGTCTCGCCCGCGTCCGACCAGATCGCGGTGGTGCTGGCCTGAATCCAGTGCCGCACGGGGTGGTTCAGGTGCTGGCTGGCCTGCACCAACGCCCTGGTGGGTTCGACCCGGCTGTGCCTCAGTTCGGCGATGTTGGCCTCGGTGGGCCTGCAGTCGACGAGCTTGCCTGCCAGGTTGATCACCGCGGTGTCCGGACCCTCCAGCTCGGCAGCCCAGTCGCCGACCGTCTGGCCGTCCCAAAACACTTGACGTACAGCGGAACTCGTATCAGTCCGACGAGACAAGACCACGACTTGGTGGCCGCGGGCGCCCAGATCGGTGCCGATCCGTCGGCCCAGTGACCCACTGCCGCCTGCGAGGACGACCTTCACGCGGGCCGTGGTACCGCGGACAGCGTCGATTGCCCAATCAAGGACGGGATGCTGCGGCGAACCTCGGCCGGGCCGGACAGGGTGACGCTGCCGTCGAGCAACGCATGAGACCACCCCACGTCGCCACGCCAGATGCGGGTGAGGGTGCGCAGGCTCGTCTCGATCGTGCCCGCCACTTCGTAGCCCGGGTCGAAGTCGCACACGTCGACGTCGCCTTCCGCCACGACGATCCACCAGCGCGACACCTTCGGCGCCACACCATCCAGCCGGAACGCCACCGTGGTGCGTGCGCGCGGCCACGTCTCGATGGGGATGGTGCGGCGGATGTCCCACATCAATAGGTGCGGGTCGAGGTCCTCCTCGCCGAGCTCACCGATCCAGCGCACACCCCAAGCGCCCAGTGATTCGACCACGTCGGCGAGTTCCTTCCCGCACGGTGTCAATGAGTACGACGTGCGACCGTCGATCTCGGTGCGCTCCACGACCCCCGCGCGGGTGAGCGACTTCAGCCGCTTGGACAACAAGGCAGGCGACATCTTCGGCACCCCGCGACGCAGGTCGTTGAAATGCGTGCTGCCCGCCAACATCTCCCGCACGACCAGCAACGTCCACCGCTCGTCGAGCACCTCCATCGACTTGGCGACGGGACAGAACTGGCCGTATCCGGACATCGACACACCTCCACAGCTAATGCACAGTAAGTCCAGTACACCCTCCACGGCGGCAAATGACCAGTACGCGTTCAGCTGACAATGCCCAATTCACGGGCGCGTTCGACCGCGTCGCGGCGTTTGGTCACCTGAAGCTTGGACAGGATCGCCGACACGTGATGGTCGACGGTCCTCACCGACAGGTACAGCTGTTCGGCGAGCTCGGTGTTCGTGAAACCTCCCTCCAACAGCCGGAGCACGTCGAGTTGCCGCTCGGTCAAGCCTGCCGGGTTCACCAGCGTCGTGGACCGGCGCCGCGCAGGCACGACAGTGACGCCCTTGGCCCTCAGGTCGCGCCGGGCCTTTGCGGCGACGGCGTCCGCGCCGAGCCGGTCGAGGACGTCGAGGCCCCGACGCGCCAGGTCGCCATTGCCAGAGTCGATGAGCGCCAGTGCCGCGTCGTACGGGGTTCCGAGGCGTTCGAGTTGATCGGCGGCGGCCTCGTAGGCCCCGTCGATGACGAGCCGATAGGGCTCGGCGATGCCGGCTGGATCGACGGAATGGCCCGCACGACGCAGCCAGACCGCGAGTTCGCCTCGCGCCCATTCGAGCCCGGTCACCGGGGCGGTCTCGTACCACCGGCGGCACTGGTCGATGCGGTCATCCGGTTCGCCGGTGAGCCATATCCGCTCGGCCACCCCTGCGGCGGTCGGGAGCATCCGCATCGGCTCGCCGTAGCAGCACGCCAGCCGCCAGGCTTTGTTCAGGTCGTCCGCTCCGCCGCCGTCGTTGCGGAGTGCCACCAACGCGCGGATCAACAACGGCCACATGCGTGCCAACGGGGCACTCGAGCCATCGAGTACGGCATCGGCATCCGCCGTGGCCTTGGCCCAGTGTCCCGTCAACAACCCCAGCCGGGCGCGCGATGCCGTCTGCACGACGCGGCAGACCGGCAGATCGTGCTCGAGCATCAACGGGATGGACTCGTCGAGCAGGTCCGCGGCCATGCCGAACCTGCGGTGCTCGACGTCGAAGTACGTCAAATCGGTCCAGCCCTGCGAGTAGATTGCGTCGACGCTTGTTGGGCCGGCACGCAGAATCGCGAGGATCTGCGCCCGTCCGGCGTCGTCCCCGCTGAGCAAGGTCACGTAGTTCTCGATCAGCTCAACTCTCACATGGAGCACGGAAACGTCCGCCCGGTCGGCGATCTCGCGTGCCCTCGCCACCAATACCGCCGCTCGATCGAGGTCAGCGGACCGGACCGCCAGGAACGCCTGCATGGCGAAGGCAAATCCCAAATTGATCAGCTTGCCGAGATCGGACGTGCCGACGTGCTCGTCCAACACCGAGATAGCCTGTGCCACATGGTCGTCAGCGACATCGCGGTTGGCGTTGTACCACTCGAAGATGGCCAGCGAATGGTGATCGGCGCTCAGCGCCACGACCTCGCCGAGGCCGCGGCGGAGCTGCACGGCACGTAGGCATGACCTGATGGCGTCGTCCAGCCGGTCGAGCAGGTAGTACTCAAGGGCGAGCAATTCGAGTAGTTCGGATTCCTCGGCTGGACCCAGGCTCATGCCGTGTTCCATTGCCGTGGTAAAGAATTCAGCGGCCTGAGTGTGCGCGCCGGTCCGTGCAGCAACCCGTCCGGCCTCGGCGGCCGCAGTGACGACCCGGGCGCTGTCACCCGCTCCCAGGGCGTGGTGGGTGATGACGGCGGGTTCCCTGTCCGATGCGGCGTCGTGGGCATCGAGCAGCCTGCGGTGAAGGGCCGATTCGGCGCCGGGTGGGATGATGCTGGACACCGCAAGCCTGCACAGGTCGTGACGGAACGCGACCCCGCGCTGGGTGCGTCGGATCAGGTTGGCCTCGTCGAGCCTTCGCAGCGCAGGCATCGTCACCCCGAGCCCGGTCAGCAGGCGGTCCGGAATTGCACCGGGCGCACAGGTCAGCAGGTTCACCAGATCCCATGCGGCGAGATCCAATTCAGCGGTGCGGGCCAGGATCGCATCGCGCACCGTGGCGGGTAGTTCGTCACCGTGGTGGTCGAGCATCTCGCACACGTAGAAAGCGTTGCCACCCGTGACGCCGTGCAGCCACGCCGCGTCGACGGGACGATCCCCGATGAGACCCGTGACCCCGTGCAGGGTCAGGGGCGGGAGCGTCACCGTTGCCGCGTGGGCCGACCGGGCAATGTCGCCGAGCAGCGACCGCATGGGACTGGTGGGCCCGACCTCCTCATCGCGGATGGTGCCGACCACGAGCGAGTGGGACTTCGAAATCCGGCGGAGCACGAACCGAAGCATGTCGATGGTGGCCTGGTCTGCCCAGTGCAGATCGTCGAGCACCAACACCGTTGGCCTGTCCAGTAACTCGTTGAAAACGGCGGTGAAGATGTCGTGTGGTTGGTTGCCGTCGCGCAGCAACGTCCGCGTCTCGGGCGCGAGTTCGGCTGCGAGATCGTGCAAGGGCCCGAGGGGTCGCGGCAAGGTCAACGGATCGCACGCACCCCACAGCACCCGCGCTCCGTCGCTTGACCGGTCGACGAAGGTTTCCACGAACGACGTCTTGCCCGCACCGGATTCCCCGCACACCAGGACGACGCTCCCGTGGCCCGCCCGGGCGTCGTCGGCACGCGCCGACAACGCCGACAACTCGGCTTCCCGCTCAGCAAGCTCCACGATTGCTGATGCTACACATCGACAAGCCCTGACCAGCACGAATACCCGCATACTCCGAAGATGGGCAATCGTCACCCATGACCCGGTCGAGCTAGGTCACCCATCGTTGGACGTGTTCGCCGCAACCGCGGCCGATGCGACATCCAACGAGAGGACTGTTCAATGAAGCGTTTTCTGATCGAGCGCGAGATCCCCGGTGCAAGCGAGCTGACCGAAGCGAAGCTGGCCGAGATCGCCGAGAAGTCCAATGCCGTGGCGGCATCTCTCGGCGTGCCGTACCGCTGGGTCACCAGCTACGTAGCAGGCGACAAGATCTACTGCATCCACGAAGCCGATGATGAGGACACCGTCCGCGAGCACGCCCGTCGCGGCGGGTTCCCCGCCAACGTCGTGGTGCCGGTTGCGAACGAGTTCGGCCCGCACACTGCGGACCGGTCGTCCGTGCCCATCGGGCCAAACAACGGCGCCAGATAGCGATATCGCGAACCGTACCGCGACCGACTGGAATCTCGGCGTCGCGACGACGCTCCTCACCGCAAAGCACAGCTTCACCTACCGCCGGCACCCTGCACGACCTCGACGACCAAAGGACTCATCATGCCCTCGACCAAACGCACCACAATCCTTGCCCGCACAGTTCAATGCGTGGCCGCGGCAGGGCTCATGACAGGTGTGGCCTTCGGTGCAAGCCCGATCGCGGACGCAACTTTCAACCAAGCTGCATACGACAAATGCGCAAAGGAATATGAAACAGCCAGGTGCCATTCTTTCCTCGGTGATATCGGCGTGCTGCGTGGTAAATGACGGAATCATCAAGTGGTCGAAGTACTTGATTGAAGTTGGTTGCGCTGCGACAGCGAAGCCCGCGCAGGGGCCGGGCGCTCCCACCGCTGGTAAGCCTCCAGGTGCACCGCCGCCTGTTGTCGGTGAGCAAGGACCGGGTGCTCCCATCGGTCCCGTACCGGTCGGGCCGACCAATGGTGTGGGATGACGACGTCGCGAGTCCAGTACATCCCGGACGGCGGCGAGACAGTTGCACCGTTGCTGACCGCCGACGACTCCCCGTTCGATCGATCAACACAGGAGACGGCGTCATGCAGTTCTACCGCCTTGGCTCGCTTCTCGTCGCCGGCGCGGGCTCCCTCGCGTTCGGCGCGATGACCCTGACCCCACCCGTGGCCGACGCCACTCCGTTCTTGGACGGGTGCACCGCCGTGCACGGCATACCGGCCACGCACACCCTGTCCACACCAAAGAACGGCGGCAACGTCGAGGAGACGTGCATGTTCCTCAACGACACGGGAGGACGCGCCTGGACCGTGTGGAACTACTACAGCACGACACCCACCCAGGTCCCCGGCGGCGCCATTCAACAGCCCCCAAAACCCAAGAAGGGTGGACTGCCAGGGGACCCGCCACCCACGGTCGTCGTGGTCCCGTAGCGCTATGAACGACATGGGTGAAGTCGTCATCTGCGGCGCAGGCGCGGCCGGACTGTCCGCGGCGGCAACTCTTGGGCACCTTGGCGTTTCGGTGCCGTTCTCGAACGCAGTGACGCAGTCGGCGCAAGCTGGCGGACCCGCTACGACGGCCTGCGGCTCAACACTCCGGGGTGGATGTCGACGATGCCCGGTTATCGCGCGAGCCGCCGGCGCTACGGCGAGTACCCGACGCGTGACGACTGGGTCCGTTACCTCGAGGACTACGCCGAGCACCATCACATCCGTGTGCGGTTCGGAACTCAGGCACGGCGGGTAACGGCGAAGAACGGAGGCTGGCTGGTCGAGACCGATGGCGATGGCCTCGAAGCTCAGTTCGTCGTCATTGCCACCGGTTTCGACCTCGAGCCCGATCTGCCCGCGTGGCCGGGCATCGACGGCTACACCGGTGAGCTGATCCACTCCAGCGCCTATCGCAATCCGGCCCCGTACCGTGGGCGCGACGTCCTCGTCGTCGGTCCCAATACCACTGGTTCGGAGGTCGCGAACTATCTCGCCAAGCGAGGCGCGCGGCGCGTGCAATTGTCTTGCCGCACTGTGCCGAACGTCCTGGCCCGCAAGTTCGTCGGCGTCAGTGTGAACATCCCGGGTATCGCGCTGAACCGGGTGCCACTGCGAGTGGCCGATCAGGTCAGCTGGCTCACCCAGTGGGCCATGTTTGGCACGCTCGACCGGTATGGGCTGCCGCGGCCGAAGGAGGGCGTGGCCACCACCCTGGCGCGCCGACAGCAGGCGCCGGCCTACGACGATGGATTCGTCGCTGAGTTGAAGGCCGGTCGAATCGAGATGGTCGCCGCGGTGGCAGGCTTCGATGGCGATGCCGTGATGCTTGCCGACGGAACGCGCATCCAGCCCGACGCTGTGATCGCGGCGACCGGCTACCGACGCGGTCTCGAGAACATGGTCGGTCATCTCGGAGTGCTCGACGACAACGGCCTACCGGCGGTGAGCGGCGGGCAACAGCATCCGTCGGCGGCAGGCTTGTTCTTCAACGGTTACCGGACGGATCTCAGCGGCCAATTGCGGCTAATGCGCTTCGGCGCCAGGCAAATCTTGGCAGCGGTCAAGCGGGAGCTGGCCGCGTGACCGCTGCGTTGGTGGCTGAGCCCCTTCCCGTCTGCGCCGAACGTGCGTAGAGGGCGAGAAATCTCGCGATTTTCCACCCTGACGGCACGCTCGGCGAAAGCTCGCGGCAGCGGCCCGGGAGCTGACCGCTCGACCACCAGTACAGATTCGGTACTAGAGAACCCCGAGCCGTCTGGCGCACGATTTGCAACGGAAAGACTACGAGGAGATCGACCATGAGCACTGCTGAAACCCCAACGTTGAATCAGGCTGTCGCCGCCAAACACCGGGCCATGTGGGCATCCGGCGACTACGCCAAACTAGCCACCGACCTCGTCATGCCCCTCGGCCCCGTGCTGGTGCAGGCCACTGGCATAGCGCGCGGCGACCGAGTGCTCGACGTGGCAGCAGGCACCGGCAATGCGGCGATTCCGGCCGCGCTGACCGGCGCGAGCGTCGTCGCCAGCGACCTGTGCCCGGAATTGTTGGAGGACGGCCGCGCGCTGGCCGCCGAGCGCGGCGCCGAACTCGAGTGGCGCGAGGCCAACGCCCATGAATTGCCATTCGCCGACAACGAATTCGACGTCGTCATGTCGTGTATCGGCGTGATGTTCGCGCCGTTCCACGAGCGCGCCGCCGGCGAGTTGGTTCGGGTGTGCAAGCCGGGGGGCAGGATCGGTGTGATCAGCTGGACGCCCGAAGGTCATATCGGCAAGCTGTGGGCGGCGATGAAGCCGTACGCTCCGGCACCCCCGCCCGGTGCGCAGCCACCTCCACTGTGGGGTCAAGAGGATCACGTTCGCGCGCTGCTCGGCGACCGCGTCGCCGATATCGTTACCGAGCGACGGATGCTGACGGTTGATCGCTTCGCCGACGGCGCTGAGTTCCGTGACTACTTCAAGGCCCTCTACGGGCCGACGATCGCGGTGTACCGCAACATCGAGGGTGATCCGGATCGCGTGGCCGCCCTCGACGCGGACATCGCCCGGGTCGGCGACAGCGTTCTGAGCGGCGCGTCGACCATGGAATGGGAGTACCTGCTGGTGGTTGCCCGCAAGCGGTAGAACTCAACCCAGCGCGGTGGTGACACGGATCAGGCGCTGCCCGATCGCCTGCACCTCGTCGAGGCCGAGCGCAATCCGCGGGTGAACTCCGACGAGCAGCGCGACGTGTTCGGCGTGGTCGAACACCGGAGCGGCGATGGTGGCCACCGGTCGCGGCTCGGGGTTCGAATCCTCTTCCAGCAGAACACCATTGGTCAGGCATTCGACGAGCAGCTGGTCGATCGTCTGGCCTACCTGCGACGGCACGCCGTCGCGTTCCATCCGGCTGAGCAGTTGCGCCGTCTGGGATAACGCAGGCGTCGTCCAATCGACGTCGTATCCGCGTGCGCGGGTGCGGATCAGCGCGTCGTCGAGACGTCCAGCCAAGGCGGCGTCGGCTCCAGCGCCGCGCCCGATCCAGGCGTCCCGGTCGGCCTCGGAAGCCCAGGCGGCGAATGCGACGCCGAACGGTGGTGTGAACGAGATTGGATCGCTGGGGACGCTGGCAGAGCCGGCCGCGCCGTTGAAGGCGATGATCCGTAGGAATTCGCCGGTGCGCTCGATCACCGAAGTCGCGTGCCCCAGGTCGCGCCACAGGTCCCAGGCGGCGATCCGTGCCGACTCGGCCAGGGGTCGGGCCGTGTCGGCGCACGCCGCCACCTCGGCCAGGGCGGGTCCGAGGCAGAACGTCTTGTCGACCGGATTGCGGCTGACCCAACCCCGGTCGGTCAGCGTCCGCAGGATCGCGTGCGCCGTCGCCTGGCTGAGGTTGAGTTCGCGCACGATCGACGAGAACGACGGCGGTTCCCCGCAGCGGGCGACGAACTCGACGACGTCGATCGCCCTTGCGGTCGGGGGAGATGCCGTATCGCGCATGTTGACCCTTCCCGCCGCAGTGCCTAGAGTCTGCCTCGTACTTTCGAGAACAGTATCTCGAATATTCGAGAGGAGCAACGACGACGTGCGTGCGGTCGTGCTACGAAACGGTCAGCTGACGGTCCGAGAGACACCCGATCCGGTGCCAGGCCAGGGGGAGCTGCTGCTGAAGACGCTCAGCACGGCGATCTGCGCCTCGGACGTCCACTTCATGGACCATCCGGATCTCGCCATCGACGATCCCACCGGGCGGTCGCTCTACGACACCGATCGCGACATCGTGCTCGGGCACGAGTTCGTCGGCGAGGTGATCGGGCACGGTCCGGGCTGCACCGATCAGTTCCCGATCGGAACACGCGTCACCTCGATACCGATCCGGCTGGTCAACGGCGGCGTCGACGGCACGCGCATCATCGGCCAGCACCCGGAGTCACAGGGCAGCTTCGGCGAGCTGCTGGTGATCGCCGAGATGCTGGCCAAGCAGGTCGAGGGCGACGTGTCCCTCGACGCGGCTGCGCTGACCGACGCCTTCGCGGTGGGGGAGTTCTACGTTCGGGCCGCCGACGTCCAGCCGGGCGAGATCCCGATCGTGATCGGCGCCGGGGCGATCGGCCTGTCGGCCGTGGCCGCCCTCGTCAGCCGGGGAATCGAGCCGATCGTCGTCTCCGACTTCAACGCCGAACGCCGCGACTTGGCGCACGACGCGTTCGGCGCGCACGTCCTGGTGGATCCGTCGGATAGGTCGCCGTTCGACGTCTTCAACGAACTGCGCGCCGAACGCCACCTGCCCGGCCCGGCGGTCGTCTTCGAATGCGTCGGCGCCTCCGGGCTGATCCAGAAGATCGTCGAGTCGGTGGATATGGGCACCCGGATCTACTGCGCCGGAGGCTGGTACACCGGTGACACCCTCGACATCACCACCGCGACGCGACAGGGAGTGACCATCCAGTTCGGTGGTGGACCAATGCCGCAGGACTGGTACGGCACCCTCGATGCCATCGCATCGGGCAGCCTGGACCCCATGCCGAGCGTCGGTCAGGTCATCGGCCTCGACGAGGTCCCAGCGGCAATCGATCTGGCCCGCAAGTCCGACGGCCCGCCGCGGATCGTCGTCCACCCGAACGGAGACCTGACGTGACCGACCGAGACGACCGGCAGGACATCACCGACGTCTTGCTGCGCTATGCCACCGGAATCGACCGTCGCGACTGGCCGCTGTTCCGCACTGCCTTCACCGACGACTGCGAACTCGACTACGGCGAGATCGGAACCTGGAACGGCGTGGACGCCATCACGAAGTTCATGGACGAGTCACATGCGATGGCCGGGCACACCATGCACCGCCTGACCAATCAGGTGATCACCGTCGACGGTGACCGGGCCGAGGCGCGCACCTACGTCGACGGCCTGATCATGGCCGCCGACAACGACTCCGGTGTGAACGCCGTCGGCTTCTACGACGACGGCCTCGTCCGGTCCGCCGACGGCTGGCGCATCGCCCGGCGTCGATTCACCCTCGTCCGCGTGAGCCCGGTGGGCTCATGACCTTCGCCGAGAAGTACGGACCGTGGGCGGTCGTGGCAGGCGCGTCGGACGGGGTCGGTGCCGCGTTCGCCGAGGAAATCGCCCGGCGGGGTGTCAACGTTGTCCTGCTGGCCCGGCGTCAGGCCGTCCTCGACGAGGTCGCGGCGGGCATCAGCATGCGGACGGGCGTGCAGACCCGCACCCTGGCAGTCGATCTCGCGCAGGTCGACGCCAGCAAGGCGATCGCCGAGGCGACGGCCGACCTCGAGGTGGGCTTCCTCGTCTACTGCGCGGGCGCTGACCCCAACTTCGAGCCGTTCCTGGCCAATCCGGTGCCCACGGCGGAGGCGATGATCCAACGCAATTGCACCGTGCCGCTGCAGTTGTGCCACCACTTCGCTCAGCCGATGGTGGCGCGGGGAACCGGCGGCATCGTCGTCTTGGGTTCCGGTGCCGGGTTCGCCGGCGCACCGAACATGGTCGCCTACGCCGCCACGAAGGCCTTCGACATGGTCTTCGCCGAGGCGCTCTGGAGTGAGCTGCACGGCAAGGGCGTCGACGTGCTCGGTCTGATTCTCGGCAAGACGGACACACCTGCCCTGCGGCGGCTGGAAGCAGAACTGGGATCGACGACGGCCACCGATCAGCCGCTGGCCGATGCCGCCACGGTCGACGAGGTGGTCGCCGACGCCTTCGGCAACCTCGGCAACGGGCCGACGTGGATCGTCGGCGAGAACATGCGCGCCGCCGTGCAGATGATGGGCTCAGTGAGCCGCAACGAGCTCGTCAACCTCATGGCCGCGGCCAGCGCCGCGGCGATGGGCACGGAGACCGGCTGAAGGCCAACGACTTCCGTCGATCCTGCCACGACCGGGCCCTGTGGGCGCGACGATGACAGTCATGCCCGATGACGCGCCAACGCAGCCGACCCTGACCGACGAAGACCGGACGGCGCTGCAGGGTTGGGTGCGCGCGACGGGCCTCGGCGCGGACGTGTCCGACGTCGAACCGCTGACCGGTGGCAGCCAGAACATCGTGGTGCGGCTGCGCCTCGACGGCCGCCCGATGGTGCTGCGCCGGCCGCCGCAGCACCCCAGGCCGACCAGTGACAAGACGATGCTGCGCGAGATCGCGGTGCTGCGCACGCTGGCGGGAACGCCGGTACCGCATCCGGAGTTCATCGCAGGGTGCGACGACCTCGGCGTGCTCGGCGTGGTGTTCTACCTGATGGAGGAGGTCGACGGATTCAACCCGGGTAACGAGATGGCCCAGGCGTACGTCGAGGATCCCGCGATGCGGCACGACGTCGGACTGGCTTACGCGGGCAGCCTGGCGCCGCTGGGCAGCGTCGAATGGGAGGGCAGCCCGCTGGCGGAGATCCGGCGGCCGGGATCCTTTCTGGCCCGCCAGGTTCCGCAGTTCCTCGGTCTGCTCGCCAGCTACCGGCACGACCGGTATGAGCCGGAGTCGCTACCGGCGGTCACCGAGTTGGCCGACTGGCTGGAAGCCAACCGGCCGCCCGATGGCGAGCCCGGCATCATGCACGGCGACGCCCACCTCAACAACGTGCTGCTGCGCCGTGATCGCCCCGAACTCGCGGCGTTCATCGATTGGGAGATGTGCACCGTCGGGGATCCGCTGCTGGACCTCGGCTGGATGATGGTGTGCTGGCCGACCGAACCCAACACCATCGACGCCGGTTCCGAACTGGCCGCGCTGGGGAACCTGGCCGATCGAGCCGAACTGCTCGAGGCGTACGCGGCTGCCGGGGGCCGCAGCACGTCTCGCCTCGACTGGTATGTCGCGCTCGCCTGTTTCAAGCTCGGCATCGTCATCGAGGGCACCTGGTCGCGCTACCTGGCCGGGCAGGCCAGCCGGGAGGCCGGCGAGCGGCTGCACACCTCGGCGGCCTCGCTGATCGAGCTGGGCACCCGCGTGACCAAGGGTGACAGCCCGTTCACCTGACGCGACCGCGGCTACCGGATCTGCCTGCCCTGGTACAGGTACCGACCGATGACGGCGCAGGCCGCCACGACCAGCGCGGACACTCCGAACGCGATCTCCGGTGCGGCGTCTCCGCTTTCCTCGTCGAGGACCACCAGCAGGGCGATGTTGATCAGGAAGTGGAACAGGCCAGCGACGAGCAGATCGGGTGAACCCCTGGTGTGCAGGTGCTGGCGGAAGGTCATTCAGGGTCTCCGAGGAGCACGCCCAAACGCGGCCGACGATCGCCGGCCGCTTGAGGTCAACCGCCGAGTGCGGCGATGAGATCCTTGATCCTGCTGGACTCTTCTTCGGTGGGTGGCTCTTCGGCCTCAACCGCCTCGATGAGGTCCCGACGCAGCCCCACCCCGTTCGCGGCTTCCTTGGTCGAGAGCTTGGCGCGTCCGCGTGCGACGTACAGCCGCTGACCCAGCGTGGCGCTCGGTCCGTTGGCGGCGGTCTCCATCAATTCGTCGTAGCGAGTCCGGACGCCGCTCAATGCGACGATGACCGACGGCGTGACCCTGCTGCGGCCTGCGGCGTCGGACAGCGATGCCTGCAGCTTGCGGAGCCCGTAGAGGATCACACCTGCGCGGTGGGCGTACTCCGGATCACCGGGGTCGGGGAGCGCGTCGATCGCGGCCGCGTACATGTGCATCGCCGCGTCGGACAGTCCGACAATTACTTGAGCTTCTCCGTCATTCGCCGCCGACTCGGCCACAGCTACTCGATTCTCCATCGAAACTCAAAGTGATCGCCAGAGCACCCTCTGACAGGATCAAGGTCGCGGAAACCGTAACTCGTCTTGACAGCGGATTCAACCGGTAGATCGTGACAATCCCGGGTGTCGGCGAGCGTCTCAAGGTTCGGCGAGGGCCGCTCGTCGTGATGCTCGCCCAGCAGGGTGCAGTCAAGCTTCGGTAAGGCTGAACTTCGCCAGCGCCGTTCGTGCAGCCTTGACGCTGAAGCCGTCGAGCGTGCACATCAGCGCCGCTCGCCAGGCCGCCATCCACAGCCGCGCAGCGGCGCCATCGGCGCCGAGCGCCGAACTCACCGCCGGCTCGATCACGTCCTCACGCCCAGGAGGAACCGGAGCGCCAACGAGGCGAGCGCGACCGGTGGTGACGACATAGTCGAATCCGACGAGCAACGCCGCCCGCACCGCGTCTGCCGGTAGATCACCCGCGCGGGCGGCCAGCGCTCCCGCAACACGATCGACGGTCCTTCGTTCGACCTCGAGCCGCACCACCTCGTACAGACCTAGCTTGGTCTCGAAGTGGTGGTACAGCGTCCCCGTCGTGACGTCAGCTGCCGCACACAGAGCGACCACGTTCACGTCCTCGAATGCCTCGGAACTGAACGCCTCGACGGCACGCAGAACGAGTCGTCCCTTCGACGAGTTCTCGGTCGGGATCCATTCCGGCACGCCATAGCATAACCGGTTGTCGAATTTACATAATTCAATTATGGTCGAGTCATGAGCACGATTGCGTTCCTCTACCTCCCCGTTCCCGAGCTGGCTCCCGCGCTTGCCTTCTATCGCGACATGCTGGGCTGGACCGAAGGATGGCGAGAGGGCGACAGCACAGTTTCGCTGGCGATGCCCGGGTCCGAGGTTCAACTCATGGTCGACGTGGATACCGAGGGGGCCCACCGGCCCGGGCCGGTCATCGTCGTCGACGACGCCCGTGGGTGGATCAACGAGCGGCGCAACACCCTCACAGTTTGTCTCGAACCCAACGAGATCCCCGGCGGGTGGTGGGCCGGATTCTGCGATCCATTCGGCAACCCGGTCTACGTGCTCGACCAATCCACCGACAACGAGGCCTAACCACACAAGCCCAAACACAGCGAGGAGCAACACATGGCAGCCACCAGCATCGTCGCCGTCGCAGCCACCAGTGATTTCGCCAGCGCGCGATCGTGGTACAGCCGCGTCCTCGAGCGTGGTCCTGATCTCGAGCCCGTCGACGGCGTCGCCGAGTGGCAGATCACCGACAGCGGCTGGCTCCAACTCGTCTCCGACCCGGAACGGGCCGGAAAGTCAGCGCTTCGCATCGGCGTCACCAACCTCGCGGCCCAGATCGCGAAGCTCAACGACGCCGGTATCCCGACGGGTGCACCCGTCGTCATTGCGGACATGGTCACCGTGCTCGACATCGCCGATCCAGACGGCAACGAGGTTTCATACGTCGAAGAGGTCGCCGGCGACTAGCCCGATTGGGCAGCCAAACGGCGTGGCCCCCAACGACGCCCGGCCGGTACGTGGCCACACTGGCATCGATCCGGGCGCCAAGCTCACAGGCCAGCCGTTCGCCACAACCGTGCGACAATGGCGGGCAACGTGATAACTCCACGCGGGCATCAGACGATGGCGGTGCACCGTGCGCGGCACGCTGATGCGGACGCGGTCACCGGTAGGTGTCGAACCCGAGCTTGACGGCCAGAGCCAGCCCCGCGACGGCGATCACCAGCCGTATCGGCGTGGCCGGGGTGTGGCGGACGACCACCGGCCCGAGCCTCGACCCGAGCAGGCACCCGATGCCCAGCGGTACGACGGCGAGCCAGTCGACCGGCGCCAGCGCGATGAAGACAAGCGCGGCAACGGCGTTCGCCACCCCGAGCACGACGTTCTTGGTCGCGTTGGCGTCGGCCATGGACTCGCTGCCGGTGCTCAGGAGGAGGGCCAGCAGGAGCACGCCTGCCGCCGCGCCGAAGAAGCCGCCGTACACGCAGAGCGCGAGGATGGCTGCCCCTTCCAGCACGGTGTGGGTTCGGCTGCGGCCGGCGCCCTCGGCGCGTTGGCGGCGGGGCAATGCGATCAGGACCGCCGAGACGCCGATCAGGATCGGCACGACGTTCTCGAAGCCCTCGGCGGGGATGGACAACAGCAGTGCGGCGCCCGCTGCGCCGCCCACCGCAGCGATCGGGATCAGTCGTTTGAGCTGGGCGCGCTGGCCCCGCAGTTCGGGTAGTGAACCCGAGACCGATCCAACGCCGTTGAACACCAGCGCCACGGTGTTGGTCACGTTGGCGGCCACCGGCGGCAACCCCACCAGGAGCAGCGCGGGATAGGTGGACACCGACGCCAGCCCGGCGACGCTGCCCACCAGGCCGCCCCCGATTCCGGCGGCGAAGAGCAGCACCGCTTCCCAAACAGTCATCGGCTCGTGACCCTATGCGACGCCGAGGCCGCGGCCGGGGCGCGCGCCCCGGCCGCAGCCCTGGCGGAGTGCTACTTCGTCTTCTTGCCGACCAGCGCGTCGACCGGGTCGGGCGCGCCGTCGCGGTCCTTGACCACGCGATAGGCCAAGTACCCGACGACGAGCGTGAGCGCGACGAAGATGACCGCGAAGTACTGCAGGAACCACGACGTCCCCGCCGGGTCGTAGACCTCCTGGCGCGGCCAGCCGATGTTGACCACCAACAGCCCACCCATCACCACGGCGATCAGGTTCACCGGGACGCCCCACTTGCCGAGGTCCATGACCGGTGGACCGTAGGACAGGCTGGTGCCACGCAACCGGTGCACCAGAGCCGGCACCGTCACCATCAGGTAGGCCAGGTAGACGATGACCACCGAAACGGAGGCGATGGCCGCGAATACGCTGGACTGGCCGATGTTGACCAGGAGCACCAGGATCGCCAGCGTGCTGACCGCTATGCCGGTGATCACCGGGGTGCCGGTGCGCTTGTTGACCTTCGAGAGGAACTTGCCCAACGGCAGCCGGTTGTCGCGGGCCATCGAGAACATCACCCGCGACGCCGACGCCTGGATCGCCAGGGTGGCCGAGAAGATGGCTACGGCAACGAGAGCCAGCAGCGTCTTGCCCAGCCAGGTGTCGAGCTGACTCTCGATCACCCAGGCGATGCCGCCGGTCGCGAGGTCGTCGCCCAGTTCCGGTGCCGACATGAGTGCAGCGATGATCATCAACCCGCCACCGACGAACGACACCAACAGTGCGTTGACGATGGCCTTGGGTGCAGTCTGGCGAGGATCCCGCGTTTCCTCGGAAAGCTCTGCGGCGCTGTCGAATCCGTACATGACGTACGCGGCCATCAGCATCGACGCCAGGAACGCGCCCACATAGCCCAGCCCCGACCCGCGGCCACCGGTGTCGAGAACCGCCTTGGCGGGGCTGCGCTCGGCGGTGAGGAACATCGCACCGACGATGAGCACGACGCCGATGATCTCGATCGTCACCCCGGTGACGGTGATCTTGCCCATGAAGGCGACACCGGCCGCGCTGATGATGGTGCAGAGCACGATGGTGACGGAGCCCAGGATGATGCCGTTGGTCGCACCGCTCACCGACAGCGGATCCATGTCGCCGCCGATCACCTGGAACCCGCTCCAGATCGGTGGGAGCACCGTCTGCATCGCGATGGCCAGCGCGGCGATGCTGACGATGTAGCCGATCAGCATGAACCAGCCGGCGAACCAGCCGACCGCGTTGCCGGCCAGGCGTCGTGACCACTGGTAAATGGCACCGGCCACCGGGAACTTGCCGGACAGCTCCGCGAAGATCAGGCAGACGCAGAACTGACAGATGAACACGATCGGCCAGGTGAAGAAGAACGCCGGACCGCCGAGATTGAAGCCGAGCGGGAAGAACGCGAACACCGTGGTGAGGATCGAGACGAACGAGAAGCCCGACGCGAACGCCGCGTACCCGCCGATGCCGCGGTGCAGTTCCTGGGTGTAGCCGAGTTCTTCCAGGGTCGACGCGTCCTCGGCCGACGAGATCGCGGGGTCGAACGTGGTCATGGGGCGCTCCTGGGGTGCCGAGTAATAACTGTCATGCGATAGAAATTAGCGTCTGCTCTTGTTTCCCGCATTTCGTAGCGGTCACGACTGTGTGACCAGATGCCCGGCGGGTGACAATCGTCGGCATGCCGCCTGTGCTTCCATCCGGTCGCGGGATCGCCGCGACCATCGGGGACATCGATGCTGCCAGCGACGAGGCACTTCTGCGCGCTGGAATCGACCGGGCGCTGGGGGCCGTCGCCGCCGAACTCCGGGCGCACACCCCCGCGCCCGCGCTGGCCGCGGCGTGGTCGGAGGTACTGCGGCACGGGGTAGCGACCGCCGTCCGGCTGGCCCCTGGACAGTCGGACTGGACCTGGATCGTCTCCGGCAGCGTCGCGCGAGGCGAGGCCGCCCCTGGCTCCGACGTCGAGACGATGGTCGCCGTCGGCGACGCGGTGGATGACGAGGGCAAGACCGAGCTGCTGGCCCGCGCGGCCGACGTGCACGCGCTGTTGGAGCGGTGCGGGATACGCGGTGACGCCAACGGTGTGCTCGCCAGCCGGCCGAGATTCTGCCGACGCCTGAGCAGTTGGGCCGAGGGCATCGAACGCTGGACCGTCGATCCGCGCGAGGACCGCGGCGTCGTGATGACCGGCCTGCTTGCGGACTCGGCGGGCGTGTGGAGCAGCGCGGACGTGCCCTACGGTGCGCTGCGGGCGCAGACCGTGACCGCAGTCGGGCGCAGCTACCCTGCGCGCCAAGCCATGCTGCAGGACGCCACGGCCGTGCGGACCAGCTTCCCATCGCGGCTGCGCGTGTTCGCCACGCACGCCGACGCCGTCGACCTCAAGCTGGCGGCAGTCGATCCGGTGGTGAAGATCGCACGGTGGGCGGCGCTGTCGGCCGGGTCGGATGCGTTGTCGACGCTCGGGCGCCTCGACGACGCCGCAGCCGCCAAGGTGCTCGACGCCGACGACGTGTCCAGCCTGCGCGACTGCTTCGGGTGGCTGCTGCGGTTCCGCTGGCGGACGCGAGCCGGTGCGTTCCTCGAAGGGAGGCGGGTCAGCGACGTGGTGTCGCTGTCCGAGACGCCGCCGCAGGAGCGGGCCATGCTGCGCAGTGTCGCGCGCGAGGTGGCCGGCATCAGGCGCAAGTTGACCTACCTCGCGTCGACGTCGACGTTCCGCTGAGTCGCCGCCGACCGCATGACACCGGACATACGCGATCACGCCGTCGCCCAGGCCGTCGCCGCCGAGCGCATCGAGGGCTGGCGACCCTCCGACGAGCAGGTCACCGCCCTGGCCGCGCTGGCCCGCGGCGACATGCCGTTCGACGACTACCTTGCGAAGTTCCGCGACCGGTACCCGGCGCAGGAGCGCCCCCGCCGACGCCTGACCCTGCGACCCGCGCCCCAGTACCTGGTCCCAGGAACCACGCTGTTGCGCAACAACTTCGGGGCGGCATCCGCGGAGATGCTGGCGGACCTGGAATTCGTCGCGACCGCGGGCCGGATGGTGTTGTGGCTGTGCAGGTTGGCCGAAGCCACCGAGCCGGACGGGCTCGACGTTCGCGTGCTGCACCAGCACCTGTTCGGTGACGTCTATTCGTGGGCCGGCCAGTACCGCACGACCGAACTGCGGCGCGGCGAGCAGGGTTTCGCGTGGCAGTCCACGATCGCGTCGCGGATGACGCGGGTGCACGACAGGGCCCGGTCGGTGGTCGACGCCGGCGCCTCCTACGACGACCCCCGGTTGGCCTACGAACTCGCCCGCCTCTACGTGGACTTCAACCAGGTTCACCCGTTCCGCGAGGGCAACGGGCGGACGGGCGCACTGCTGCTGCACGGTGTCGCGACCCGCTGCGGCCGCACCCTGGACCTGACGGTGACCAACCGCGCCGAGTGGTATTCGGCGGCGGCCGACAGCATGCCGCTTCGGGTGCGTGATGGCCGCACCAGCCACCGGCCCTTCCTGCCGATTCTGGGGCGCGCGGTGACCAGCTCGGCGCGGTGATCAAGTCGGTTGCACATCGACCGCGCGACCCGCTAACCTCGCGATCGTGCGAAGTCTTCTCGTAGTAGCAACCCGCAGCGGGGTCTGATCTGGACCGACCCCTCGCTGTGGGTCGTTGCTACTCCGTCGGTCATTCCCTCTGGCAAGAGAAGACCGGCACATGTTCTCCCCTTCTTCGACACAATCCACTCTCAGCGCGACACCCCCGTTCGCAGCGCAGTTCGACGCGCTGCTGCCGCGGGGTCTGCGCGAGGAGTCCGAAGCGATGTCTTCAGACGCATTCCACGCCACGTACGCCCCGACGGTCGGGCCGCTGCGGCTCGGCCAATGGGAATGCACCGATGTCGACAGCGCCGCGACCCGATTGGGACCGCAGGCGCGCAACTATCAGGCCACGATCGCCATCGGGGACCGGATCAGTACGTCGACGGCGGCGGCCAGCGGGCCCGTCGCGGCGCTGACCGAGATGCTCTACGACCGCGGCGTCGCCGTCGAGATGCTGAAGTTCCACCAGCTTCGATCCGACGGCGGCATCGCGACGTTCATCCGTGGCACCGACGGGGCCAACGCTGAGTGGGCGATGGGGTGGGCGCCGGACGCCACTCAGTCCGCGCTGCGGGCGGTGATCGCCTGCGCGAACCGGCTGCTGAGCGCCGCCTGAGCGTGTCGGTCGTTCAGCGCAAGGGGCGCAGCATGATCGGCATGCCGTCGATGGGCACCGGCATGCCGCCGTAGTCGTACCGCGTTCGGTAACCCGGGTGCGGCAGCTCCAGCCGGTAGCGGCGCAGCAGCCGGTGCATCACCGTCTTGATCTCCAGCTGACCGAACACCAGGCCGATGCACTTGTGCGCACCCCCGCCGAACGGGGCGAACGCGTAGCGATGTTTCTTGTGTTCGGAGCGAGGTTCGGCGAAGCGCGCCGGATCGAAGCGCTCCGGATCCGTCCACAGCTCTTCCAGGCGGTGGTTGATGGACGGCCAGGTCATTACGTTGGTGCCCGCCGGGATGTAGTAACCCAGTAGGTCGGTGTCACGCACGGCTTGGCGGAAGTTGAACGGCAATGGCGTCACCATCCGCAGCGACTCGTTGATCACGAGGTCGTAGGTTTCCAGCTTCTCCAACGCCTCGATATCCAGCGGGCCGTCGCCGATCCGGTCCGACTCGTCGCGACAGCGGTCCTGCCACTCCGGGTTCGCCGCAAGGTGATACGCCATCGTCGTCAGCGTCGACGTCGACGTGTCATGGGCCGCCATCATCACGAAGATCATGTGGCTCACCACGTCCTCATCGGTGAACCGCTGGCCGTCCTCGTCCTCGGCGCGGCAGAGCACGCTGAACATGTCGGTGGAATCCGATGCGCGCTTCTCGTCGATGCGCGCGTTGAAGTAGTTCTCCAGCGTTTCGCGGGCCTTGATCCCGCGCCACCAGCTCAACGGCGGCACCGGCTTGCGCACGATGGCGTTACCGGCCCGGGTGGTGGTCGTGAACGCCCGGTTGACGGTGGTCACGAGTTCACGGTCGGCGCCGGGGTCGTGCCCCATGAAGACCGCCGAAGCGATGTCGAGCGTCAGCTCCTTGACCGCGGGGTAGAACAGGAATCGCTTGTCGTTGGCCACCCAGTCGTTGGCCAGGACCTTGCTGGCCACCGAATCGATGTGGGCGACGTACCCGGTCAGGCGACTGCGGGTGAACGCTTCCTGCATGATCCGGCGGTGGAACATGTGGTCCTCGAAATCCCGCAACATGAGGCCACCCTCGAAGAATGGTCCGATCACCGGATCCCAGGCGCGCTGCGAGAAATCCTTGTTGCGGTTGGAGAACACAGCCTGGGTGGCATCGGGCCCCAGCGCCAGCACCGCGGGCAGGACGGGGGAGTAGACGTAGTGCAAGGGTCCGTACCTGCGGTAGATGTGCAGGACGAAATCCGGCCCGCCGCGGAACATCTCGATCATGTGACCGAGCACCGGCAACCCGCCGTCGCCGCTCACCGCCTTCAGCTCACTTCCGGCGGGAGGCTGGGCGAGCGGGAACTGGTCCCATTCCCGTTCCAGCAGTCGCTTCTCGATCGCGCCCATGCCCGGAATGGTGACCGGTGTCGGAATCAGCCGTCGCTTGGCTCGATCCAGCAGATACTCCGGGGTGCTGATGGTCGCCATTGGCAAGCTCCTGGGGCTGAAGACAGATGTGGTCGATCTCACTCGTGCCTCCATCCTTTAGGGCAGACTTGACGCATGTCAAGTTTTGATCTGGCGTGGCGTGAATGGGATGGTTTACCTCGATGACCGCCGAACCCGTCCCCACTGAAGTCCGTCGCAGCCGCGGTGACCGGCAACGCGAGGCGATCGTGTCCGCGGTCCGCGAGCTGCTCCAGGAGCGGTCCTTCGCCGATCTGTCCGTCAGCACGATCAGCGAGCGCGCAGGCGTCGCGCGGTCGGGCTTCTACTTCTACTTCGACTCCAAGTACGCGGTGCTGGCCGTGGTCCTCGCGGATGCCGGTGAAGAGCTCGCCAAGCTCACCCACGACTTCGCGCCCCGTGAACCGGGCGAGACACCGTCGGAGTGCGCCAAGCGGATGGTCGGTGCCGCCGCAGCGGTCTATGGGACCAACGATCCGATCATCCACGCGTGCGCGGTGGCCAGGAACACCGATGCGCAGATCCGGGAAATGATGGACGACTTCGCCGACGTCATCATCGACAAGATCGTCGGCCTCGTCCGACAGGACGCGGGCGCGCGGCCCATCTCCGACGACCTGCCCGCGCTGGTGCGGACACTGGCGGCGGCGACGACGATGACGCTGACGCACGACAGCGCGTTCATCGGCCGCGATGAGGATCCCGCTCGCGCCATCGAGATGGTCGAACGGCTGTGGCTGTACGGGTTGTGGGGCGGATCCGACCTGCGCGACGACTAAGGTCGGCCCCATGGCGCAGCGGAGCGGGTTCGCAGGTAAGCGGTGCTTCTTGACCGGCGCCGCCAGCGGTATCGGCCGCGCGACGGCGCTGAAGCTGGCCGCCGACGGCGCCGAGTTGTTCCTCACCGATCGCAATGCCGAAGGACTGGCCGAGACGGTCGCCGACGCGCGTGCGCTGGGCGCCAAGGTGCCGGCCCACCGGGCGCTCGACGTGTCCGACTACGGGCAGGTGGCTGCCTTCGCCGCCGACATCCACAGCGCGCATCAGAGCATGGACGTGGTGATGAACATCGCCGGTGTGTCGGCGTGGGGGACCGTCAGCCATCTGACCCACCGGCACTGGGAGTCGATGGTGTCCATCAACCTGATGGGTCCGATCCACGTGATCGAGGCGTTCGTGCCGCCCATGGTGGCGGCGGGCCGCGGCGGGCACCTGGTGAACGTCTCCTCGGCGGCGGGGCTGGTGGCCCTGCCGTGGCACGCCGCCTACAGCGCGAGCAAGTACGGCCTGCGCGGGCTGAGCGAGGTGCTGCGATTCGATCTGGCCCGGGACGGCATCGGGGTGTCCGTGGTGGTGCCGGGGGCGGTGAAGACTCCGCTGGTGCAGTCGGTCGAGATCGCGGGCGTGGACCGTGAGCACCCGCAGGTGCGCAAGTGGATAGACCGGTTCAGCGGCCACGCCGTCTCGCCGGAACTGGTGGCCGACAAGATCCTTCGCGGCGTGGTGCGCAACCGCTACCTGGTGTACACGTCCAATGACATCCGCGCGCTGTACGCGTTCAAGCGGCTCGCATGGTGGCCGTACAGCGTCGCGATGCGACGGGTGAACGTCATCTTCAGCCGTGCCCTGCGTCCGTCTAAGACTGGTTGACGCTCCGCGTCAACGCTTGCCCCAGTCCCACGGCGGCGCGGTCAGGGTGGTCTGTCCGGTGATCCGGGTCTCGCCCCACTCCTTGTAGAGCTCGATCTCGACGGAGTCGTCGGTGGCCAGGTGCTCGCGCATCGCTGCCGAGTGCGTGACCACGACGACCTGGGTACCTCGGGCAGCCGATCGGATCATCCCCGCCAACGGCGCCACCAGATCGGGATGCAGCGAGGTCTCCGGTTCGTTGAGCACCATGAGAGATGGCGGTCGGGGGCTCAACAGGGCAGCACCCCACAGCAGGAATCGCAGTGTGCCGTCGGATAATTCGGCTGCCCGCAACGGTCTCAACATGCCCCGCTGATGCAGCTGAAGCTCGAACAGGCCATCGTGCACCGCCACCGAAACACTCGCCCCGTCGAACGCGTCGGCGACGGCGCGGGGCAGATCGTCGAAGCCGGCCTCGACGATGGTCTGAACGGCGGCGGCCAGGTCGCCGCCGTCGTCGGACAGCACCGGGGTGCGGGTGCCGACCTGGGGCCGGCGAGCCGGTGCCGCGGCGTCCACCCGGAAGCCGTCGTAGAACCGCCAGCCGCGCAAGCGATCCCGGACCGCGGCGAGCTCCGGCAATGCCTCGGGGTGCGCATACTCGGCGAGCACGCTGCGGTACGTCGGAAGTGATCGGGTCAGCTCGTCGAAGCCGCGGCCCGAATCCGCTGCGGCCTCGGCGTAGTCGCGGCCCCGGCGCACCAGCGTCGAGGCGGGCCGCAGCCGTGGACCGGTGAACACCGCCTCGCGCTTGATCTCCGGATCCCGGGCGAACAACGAACCGTGGCCAGCGCTCTGCGGCAGCCCGAGGTCGATCAGGTAGCCGAAGTCATCCGAGGCGAACCCGAGTTCGAGCGACACCGGCCGGGTGCGCCTGGTGCCCTGTGCCGTACCGGTGCGGCGGGCACCACCAAGCTGCTCGGGGCCTGCCCACAACACCGACTCCAGCCCGCCCTCGCGCGCCAGCGAGCCGATCACCTCGCCGCGGCCGCAGTCGGCAAGCAGCCGCAGCGCCCGGTACACCGACGACTTGCCGGTGCCGTTGGCACCGGTGACGACGGTGAGGCCGGCCAACGGGACGACGACCTCGCGCAGCGAGCGGTAGCCCCGGACCGCGACGGTGGTCAGCATGGGCTCGACGCTATGCGTCGGTGGTGACAACCGGCGCGCTCGTCTGCGGCATCGCCAGCTCCAGCCGGACGCCGAGCAGTCGCACCGGGCGGTCGAGTTCGAATTGATCGAAGACCGCCAGCGCGGTGTCGACGATCACCGACTCGTCGGTACTCGGGGCGGGGAGTTTGCGGATCTTCGTGCGCGTGAAGAACGTCTTGGTGCGCACCGTGACCGCGACGCGGGTGATGATCCGGCCCTGCTCGAGGACCTCGGTCAGCGTCCGTCGCGCCAACTCGACGATGGCCGAGTCCATCTCGGCGCGTTCGGTGAGATCCGCCGGAAAGGTGATGACGTGGCTGCGCGAGCGCGGCACCCATGGCTCGGCGCTCACTGCCGCGTCGCCGCCACCCTTGGCCAGCAGCAGGATCCACAGGCCCGTCGTCGGCCCGAACGTCGCGGTCAGCAGAGTCGGGTCAGTGGCTGCGAGGTCGGCGACGGTCGTGATGCCCAGTCCGGCAAGCCGTTTGGTGGTCTTGGGGCCAACCCCCCAGAGCGCGTCGACCCCGCGGTCGCCCATCACCGGCATCCAGTTCTCTTCGGTGAGCGCGAAGACGCCCTGGCCTTCATCTGCTCCTCGCGTGCGCGAAGGCTTGCCGAAACCGGTGGCGACCTTGGCCCGCTGCTTGTTGTCGCTGATGCCCACCGAACACGACAAGCCGGTCTCGGCGGCGACGACGGCGCGGATGCGTTCGGCCAACTCCAACGGGTCGGCCACGTCGGCGCCCAGGTAGGCCTCGTCCCAGCCCCACACCTCCAGCGGGTGGCCAAGGTCGCGCAGCAGCCCCATCACCTGCTCGGACGCCTCGTCGTAGGCGTCCGGATCGGACGGCAGGAAGGTGGCGTCCTGGCAGCGGCGGGCGGCCGTGCGCAGCGGCATGCCGGCGTGCACTCCGAACTCCCGCGCCTCGTACGAGGCACAGGTGACGACCTTGCGCGGTTCGGTCGGATCGCCGTTGCCGCCGACGATCACGGGAAGTCCGACCAGTTCGGGGTGGCGGCGGAGTTCGACCGAGGCCAGGAACTGATCGAGGTCGACGTGCAGGATCCAGCGGGTGGCTACCTGCCGCACAGCTTGCGTGCCAGGCTCTCCCACTTGTCTCCCAGGGTTTCGATGGTTTGTTTTCGGTCGACAAGCTGATGATGGACGTAATCGGCATCCAGGAGGGCGAGCAGGGCGTCGGCCTGGGCGTCGAGGTCCCCGGTAGTCCCGGCCGCCTCGAGGAGGACGTGCAAGTGCGTACGCAGAACCATGGCCGGTGCGCTGTACCGCATCTGTGGATCGCGCGCCGCGTCCGAAAGCAGGGCCCGATGGGTGTGGACGAATCGCAGCCGCTCGCGTCCGAAGGCGAGCAGCCGTTCCAGCGGCGGCGCGTCGGGGCCCAGCGGTCCCGGTCCGAACAAGAAGGCACGTTGATTGGCCCGCTCGTCCTCGTCGAGCAGCACCATCATCAGGCCGGCCCGGCTGCCGAACCGGCGGAACAGGGTGCCCTTGCCGACGCCGGCCGCGGCGGCAATGTCGTCCATGGTGACCGCGTCGGGGCCCCGCTCGGCCACGAGCCGACGGGCGGCGTCGAGCAGCAGCGCACGGTTACGGGCGGCGTCGCCGCGTTCCGGTGGCGTGGACACCGGGAACTCGCCCAGCTGATCGACGCTCACTCTTGCACTTTAGCTCAAACGGAATTAATCGGACCACGGTCCGGTTACTTGATGCGACTATCGGAACGAGCCATCGAAGGGAATGAGGAACATGTCGGATAGCAAGGTATTGGTACTCGTGGGCAGCCTGCGCGCGGCGTCGGTGAACCGTCAACTGGCCGAACTGGCCGCCGAGTCGGCCCCACAAGGCGTGACCCTGGTGCCGTTCGACCGGCTGGGCGAGCTGCCGTTCTACAACGAGGACATCGACGGTGACGACGTCGCCGAGCCAGTGCAGGCGCTGCGCAGGGCCGCGGCCGAGGCGGACGCCGCGCTGCTCGTCACACCCGAGTACAACGGCAGCATTCCCGGCGTGCTGAAGAACGCCATCGACTGGCTGTCGCGCCCGTTCGGCGCCAGCGCGCTGAAGGACAAGCCTGCCGCGGTCATCGGTGCGGCGGGCGGTCGGTACGGCGGCGTATGGGCGCACGACGAAACCCGCAAGTCGTTCGGCGTCGCCGGCCCGCGCGTGGTCGAGGACTTGAAGCTGTCGTTGCAGTTGTCGGTCTTCGACGGCAAGCATCCGCGCGAGAACGCCCAGGTGGCCGCCGACGTGCGTGAGGTCGTCGAGAAGCTGGTCGCCGAGATCGGCTGATCCGTACGCGTCATCGCAAAGCCGCCGCCGAGCCCAGGTTCGTCGGCGGCTTTGCTGTCTGACTTCTGGATCCGAAGAGTTGTCGGTGCCTGGTGGTAGACCTGTGCATGCGTGGCGACACACCCCTCGTGTGATGCGCGACACGCCGGGTGGTTCGGCGTTGCGGAGGTTACGACCTGGGAATTTCATCAATGTTGTTCAGAACATCTTGTACCTGTTCTGAATGTCGGCCACTAGGTGTAGTGTCTTGCAGACCGACAGACCCCCGCGGTTCCCAAGCTTTCAAGGGTCGGCCGGAGCTCCCAATCCGGTGGTGTCGGATCCCAGACACGCCGGATTCGTAGCCTCGGTCGGCAGGAATCTCAGGAATTTCGAGGGTCCCGGGTCCGCTGAACATAGTGGAGATGCACCAAACCGATCAGTTGCCAGTCACGTCAAGTCAAAGTCCCAGTTTCCGCAGAGGAGCCGTACCGAAGATGACCGTCACCGTGTACACCAAGCCCGCTTGCGTGCAGTGCAATGCCACCTACAAGGCGCTGGACAAGCAAGGCGTCTCCTACGACGTCGTCGACATCAGCCTGGATGCCGAGGCGCGTGACTACGTCATGGCGCTGGGGTACCTGCAGGCGCCCGTCGTGGTGGTGGGCAACGATCACTGGTCGGGCTTCCGGCCGGATCGGATCAAGGCGCTGGCCGGGGCGGTCGCAGTCACGGCATAACGGCCGCGCACGCGAGGAACATATAAGGCAGATGTCGACGGGCAGGAAGGCGGGCGTGATGAGTGATCTCGTCTACTTCTCCAGCGTCTCGGAGAACACGCACCGCTTCGTCGAGAAGCTGGGCATGCCCGCCACCCGGATTCCGCTGCGCGGACGCATCGAGGTCGATGAGCCCTACGTGCTGGTCCTGCCCACCTACGGCGGTGGGCATGCCAACGGGCCCGATCCCGACGCCGGAGGATACGTCCCCAAACAGGTCATCGCCTTTCTCAACAATGAACACAACCGGTCGCTGCTGCGCGGTGTCATCGCCGCAGGCAACACCAACTTCGGCGCCGAATTCGGCTACGCGGGTGACGTGGTCTCCCGCAAGTGCGGCGTGCCCTACCTCTACCGCTTCGAACTGATGGGAACCGAGGACGACGTCGCCGCCGTCCGTGCGGGTCTCGCCGACTTCTGGAAGGACCAGACGTGCCACCAACCGTCACAGCTGCAGAGCCTGTAACCTCCAGCGCGCCCCACGCGCTGCCCGGGGAGACGGATTACCATGCGCTCAATGCGATGCTGAATCTGTACGACGCCGACGGCAAGATCCAGTTCGACAAGGACCGGGAAGCCGCGAATCAGTACTTCCTGCAGCACGTCAACCAGAACACGGTGTTCTTCCACAATCAGGACGAGAAGCTCGACTACCTCGTCAAGGAGAACTACTACGAGCGCGAGGTGCTCGACCAGTACTCGCGCAACTTCGTCAAGACCCTGCTGGACCGGGCCTACGCCAAGAAGTTCCGGTTCCCGACGTTCCTCGGCGCGTTCAAGTACTACACCTCATACACGCTGAAGACGTTCGATGGGAAGCGCTACCTCGAGCGGTTCGAGGACCGTGTCTGCATGGTGGCCATGACGCTGGCCGCAGGCGATACCGTGCTGGCCGAGAAGCTCGTCGACGAGATCATCGACGGTCGGTTCCAGCCGGCCACCCCGACGTTCCTCAACTCGGGCAAGAAGCAACGCGGCGAGCCGGTTTCGTGCTTCCTCCTTCGCATAGAAGACAACATGGAGTCCATCGGGCGCTCGATCAACTCGGCGTTGCAGCTGTCCAAGCGGGGTGGCGGAGTCGCGTTGCTGCTGAGCAACATTCGCGAGCACGGCGCGCCGATCAAGAACATCGAGAACCAGAGCTCGGGCGTCATCCCGATCATGAAGCTGCTCGAGGACTCGTTCTCCTACGCCAACCAACTGGGCGCGCGCCAAGGTGCCGGCGCGGTCTACCTGCAGGCCCACCATCCCGACATCTACCGGTTCCTGGACACCAAGCGCGAGAACGCCGACGAGAAGATCCGGATCAAGACGCTCTCGCTCGGTGTCGTGATCCCCGACATCACCTTCGAACTCGCGAAGCGCAACGAGGACATGTACCTGTTCTCGCCGTACGACGTCGAGCGCGTGTACGGGGTGCCGTTCGCCGACATCTCGATCACCGAGAAGTACTACGAGATGGTCGATGACGCGCGGATCCGCAAGACCAAGATCAAGGCGCGCGAGTTCTTCCAGACGTTGGCCGAGCTGCAGTTCGAGTCGGGCTACCCGTACATCATGTACGAGGACACGGTGAACCGGGCCAACCCGATCGAGGGCAAGATCACGCACAGCAACCTGTGCTCGGAGATCCTGCAGGTGTCGACGCCGTCGTTGTTCAACGAGGACCTGACCTACGCCAAGGTGGGCAAGGACATCTCGTGCAACCTCGGCTCGCTCAACATCGCCAAGGCGATGGACTCGCCGGACTTCGCCCAAACCATCGAGGTGTCGATCCGCGCGCTGACCGCCGTGAGCGATCAGACCCACATCTGGTCGGTGCCCTCGATCGAGCAGGGCAACAACGACTCTCACGCCATCGGCCTGGGGCAGATGAACCTGCACGGATACCTCGCGCGGGAGCGGATCCACTACGGCTCCGAAGAGGGCGTGGACTTCACCAACATCTACTTCTACACGGTGCTGTATCACGCGCTGCGGGCGAGCAACCGCATCGCGATCGAGCGGGGCACGAAGTTCGGCGGGTTCGAGAAGTCGAAGTACGCGTCCGGCGAGTTCTTCGACAAGTACACCGAGCAGGCGTGGGAGCCGGCGACCGAGCGGGTGCGGGAGTTGTTCGTAGAGGCCGACATTCGCATCCCGACGCAGGACGACTGGCAGCGGTTGAAGGAGTCGGTGCAGGAGCACGGCATCTACAACCAGAACCTGCAGGCCGTCCCGCCGACGGGGTCGATCTCCTACATCAACCATTCGACGTCGTCGATCCACCCGGTGGCGAGCAAGATCGAGATCCGCAAGGAAGGCAAGATCGGGCGCGTCTACTACCCGGCTCCGTTCCTGACGAACGACAACCTGGAGTACTACCAGGACGCGTACGAGATCGGCTACGAGAAGATCATCGACACCTACGCCGCGGCCACCCAGCACGTGGATCAGGGGTTGAGTCTGACGCTGTTCTTCAAGGACACCGCATCCACGCGCGACGTCAACAAGGCGCAGATCTACGCCTGGCGCAAGGGAATCAAGACGCTGTACTACATCCGCCTGCGTCAGATGGCGTTGCAAGGCACTGAGGTGGAAAATTGCGTCAGCTGCATGTTGTGACGACTGGTCGCTGACGGCGGAGCTCATGGCCGCCGAACTTCCGACCGGAGGCGTGATTTATGGGGTCAGGCTTCAGTCAGAGTTCGTCTATCGCTATGTGGGTCTTACGACCAGATCCGTCGAATTCCGCCTCAGACAGCATGTAAAAGTTGCCCGGTCTGGGAGAAAGACTCCGTTCTACGACTGGCTTCGAGTACATGATGGCGCTGGCATCGTCGCTGACGAACTTGATCGGGTAGAAGGCCTCGAAGAACTCGGGCAGGCGGAAATCGTCTGGATCGAGTCGCTTCGGCGCGAGGGGCATCCGCTACTCAATCTGTCTCAGGGTGGTCTGGGTCCCATGGGCATCGAGTGGACCGCCGAAATGCGGGAAGCCGCCGGGATTCGGTCGACGGGGCGGAAAGGCGTGAGTCGATTCGCTGACGACAACCCATTCTACGGTCGGACTCACGGCGCTGAGCAGCGCGCGAAATGGTCGAAACTCCGAAAGGGGCAGAACGCAGGGCCCGAGAACCCCAACTACGGAAAGTTTGGAGACGACCACCCTGGCTTCGGTCACGTCATGTCGGAACAAGCTCGCGAACGGTTGTCCGAACAGAGACGGGGCGTCGGCAATCCGAATTACGGGCGTCAGGCGAGCGATGAGACCCGCGCAAAGATGTCGGCAGTGCGTAAGGGACGGCCAATGCCGTCGAGTCGACGTAATGCGCACACCCGATACCACACAAATCGGGGAGTTAAGAAGGACACGTGTCGATACTGCCTTGAAGACTTGGGTTGAGCCCTGTCACACACCAAATGCAGGTAGGAATGACTTCGGCGTCGGGAGACTGTGTGCGCGAAGATGTTCCGATGTCGAACCGTTGAGGCCGTCCTTATCATCGCTCTGGTCTCCGGGATCGTTGTCGCGATATTCGGCCCGATCTACGTGTGGGAGATGTGGGGTAAAGGCACTCAACTGGAGCGGCGCATCGATCGCGTCAGCGACATGTTCGATCGGCAGTGTCGCGCTTGCGGTGATCGTGGCGTTCGGTCAGGACATAGGTGCATTTGTCAGCGCTTGGAGCGAGTCCCGCGTGGTGACCAGAGGGCGGTTCGTCCGGTATCGTCGCCGAGGTGCTCGAGAAGACTTGGGACAGCCCAAGGTTCGAGTTAGTCGGGTTCACGGATGCACTCGATCAGGTCGCGGATCGTGCGGCTGCCATCACCCAGTTCGGTAGCGAAATCGGTCTCGCTCAGGAGCCTTTCCGTAGTTGCATGCGGTGCAGATCAGTTGTCGCGAGCCTGGTCCGCATGCAGCGCCTTCAAGCGTCGCTCCTCGCGCAGCACGCTCTGGTAGCTCTCGCGTTCCGCGACAAGCCACTCGGGCTTCTCCTCGAGCAGCTGATTGATCTGCTCGGTGGTGGGCGCATCGGTGATGCCGTTGCGCGCGAGACCGGCGATCGAGACGCCCAGTTTGGCTGCCACGAGGTTCTTCGGGTGCGGCCCGTTCTTGCGGAGGTCCTTGAGCCACTGCGGCGGGTCCGCCTGCAGTGCGGCGAGTTCGGTGCGGGTGGTCGGGTTCTCCTGGAACTCCGCAGGCGTCGCGGGCAAGTACACGTCCAACTTCTTCGCCGCCGTGGCGGGTTTCATGGACTGCGCGTTCGGCCTGCTCATGGCTTGAGCTTATCGGTGGAGCCCAACGGTAGCCTGATGCGGTGACCCCGCTCTGCCTCACCGTCGGGTACGTCCCCGGTGTGACGCCCGCGAAGTGGGCTCGGACCTGGGGTGAACGCCACCCCGAGGTTCCGCTGCAGTTGCATGCCGTCGCCGCGGCAGACGCAGCCGACGCGTTGCGGGCCGGCACCATCGACGTGGCGCTGCTCCGGCCGCCGGTCGACACGTTTGGGGTGGCCGTCATCCCCCTCTACGAGGAGACAACGGTGGTCGTGGTGCCGACCGATCACCTGCTCAGCGCCGTCGACGCGGTCACCGTCGGGGACCTCGACGGCGAACCAATCCTGATCCCATTCGACGACGTCGTCGCCTGGGCAACCGCCCCCGGTGTCCAGGTCGATCACCGACCCGAGACCACCAAGGACGCAACAGAATTCGTCGCCGCAGGGATCGGCGTGCTCATCGTTCCGCAGTCGCTGGCACGGCTGTATCACCGCAAGGACCTCACGTACCGCCCGATCACCGACGCGGCCACTTGCCCCGTGGCGCTCGCCGTCCCAGAGGGGCAGCAGCCGGACCTGGTCGAGGAGTTCATTGGAATCGTGCGGGGTCGCAAACCCAGTTCGTCGCGAGGGCGGGCCGAGCCGGCGCCGAAACGCACCGCACGGGAGAAGACTCTCGCGAAGCAGGCCGCCCGCGCCGCTGCGGGCAAGGTCGCCCGCAAGCCGGGTCAGGCCCAGCGTGGTCGACACTGACGTAACCTGCCCTATGCCAGGGCGGGCGAGGATATCTCGTGCAACCTGGGCTGGCTGGCAGCCGGGACGGCCGAGGTCAGCACGGGTATTCCCGGCTTGACGGTGGGCTTCGTCGGGCCTGCGTCGGGTGATCTGGTCGCTTCGGCGGCGGCGGCTTCGTCGATCAGGCACTCTCCGCTACGTTCGTCGTAGTCACCGCCGTAGAAGACGCAACACACGCCGATGCCGTCGGTGTCTTGGTGATCCCCTGCGCATTCCCAGAAGTCGTCGCCCGCCGGTTGTGCTCCGGCGTTGGCGGCGAGGCCGAGTGCGAGGCCGGCCGCCAGCGCGGCGGCGGCCAGCAGGCGGCGAGGTGGGCGGGAAGTGTTGCGCATGGCGGGCTCCTCGTGGGTCGTCGCATCCCCGCGGGACGCGTCTACTAGGTATGAGTGAGCGGGGCGGCTGAAAGGCACACTTTTTCCGCCGAGTCGTCGCACCGCCGCAAATAATCAGTGGAATCTCGCGGCCGAATTGGTCACGCTCAATGGTATGGACGCGCGGCTGCACGACACCGCGACCGACTTCGGGCCGGTCGCGCATTGGGTGTACCGCCGGGATCCCGTGTTGTTCACCAGCGAGCTCACCGCGCTGCGCACGACGCGGTGGGCCACCGGCGGGGTATTCCTGTCCGTCGCCGATTGTGACGGCGCGGTGGGTGCCGCGCTGCAGCTGCCCGGCGAAGCGCTGCTGGTGAGCGGACTGCCGTCCGCCATGGCGAAGGAAGCCGCCCGCGAGATATCGACGGTCCGCGCGGCGCTCCCGGGGATCCGCGGAACGCAGTCCACCGCAACGGCGTTCGCCGACGCCTGGTGCTCCGTCACGGGAGCGCAGGCCATGGAGGAGGTCGCCAGGACGTTGTACCGGCTCGACGATCTGGTACCACCGACGGGCGTGCCAGGGACGAGCCGCGTTGCCGGGCCTGCCGATGCGGAGTTCCTCGTCGACGGGCTCGACGGGTTCTTCATCGACGCGTTCGGCGCCACGTCGGACCGGTCGGCGCGGCGCGGCTATCTGGGGGACATCCGCGCCGACGGCGGCCACGTAGTGCTCTGGTCGGTGGACGGTGCGCCGGTCAGCATGGCGCGGGTGCACGCTCCCGCGGCGGGGATGTGCCGGATCGGCCCGGTCTTCACGCCGGCCGCGAGCAGGGGCCGCGGCTTCGGCGCGGCGGTCACGGCGGCCGCGGTGCGTCACGCCCACCGGCGCGGCGCCAGGCACGTGGTGCTGTTCGCCGACGTCATCAATCCGGTGGCGAACGGCATCTATCGGCGGCTGGGGTTCGTGCCGGTCGCCGACTCCCTCGAGTATGCGCTCGCGGCTTGACGCCCCCTTGAACTACTTGACCTTGTGCTGCGGGCCCTGTTCCTTCTTGTACAGCGCCTTGAGCATCCGGTCGCGCAAGAAGGCATTGTCGATGAACTTGATCCCCGCGTTGGCGATGCGAGGTTGACCCAGAAGCTTGTGGAAGTAGCGGCCGCGCTTGTACTCCCTGCCCCACGCCGCTTCCATCCGCTGCGCGTAGTTGGTGAAGTCGTCGGGACCGCCGTTCTGCAGCGCCGCGATGGCGCATTCGCCTGCGGCCAGACCGGATTCCAGCGCCTTGGAGATGCCCGCGCCCGACGCCGGCTTGCCCGCGCCCAGCGAGTCGCCGGCGAACAGGACGCCGGGCTGCCACGGCGGCCATGCGGTAAAGCCCATCGGCAATCGCCACGCCCGGACGCTCTTGTTCTTCTTGAGATCCTCGATGGCCGGCAGCTCCCAGTCGCGTGGCAGCGTCCGCAGGAACTCCCCGAGGAACTGGGTGGCGTTGATCGACTGCCAGTTCTTGTAGCTGTTGACGTAGCCAAGCCCGATGTTGAAGACGCCGTTGCCCATCGGGAACACCCAGCCGTAGCCCGGTAGCTGATCGCCCTGGAACACCAGCTTCAGGTAGATGTCGAGGCTGTCGGAGTCCGCGCGGTTGGCGTGCATCTCCGACCGGATTGCGATCGCGGAGTAGCCGTTGTACGCCGAGTCCAGCTTGAGTGCCCGCTTGATGGGGGAGTAGGCGCCGTCGGCCGCGATCACCGCGTCGCCGAAGACCTTTTCACCGCCCTTGAGCGTCACGCCGATCACCCGACCGTTGGCGTCGAGCTCCGGACCGGTCACCTCGGCGGACTGGCGCACTTCGGCGCCGGCGGACTCGGCGTGCTTGAGCAGCAGGGTGTCGAGTTCGGTGCGGCTGACGGTGTGACCGTGGTCCGGCATGCCGGGGCGCTTCGGGAACGACAGCTCCCACGCGCTGGGGCTGAACACCGTCACCCGGTTGACCTGGTGGAACTTGGAGACCTCCTCGGCCAGTCCCATCTTCTGCAGGTAGCTCACCGCGCGCGCCGTCAGTCCGTCACCGCACGGCTTGTCGCGCGGGAATTCGGCCTTGTCCAGGACGATTATCTTGGCGCCGGTCCGCGCCGCCTGCCATGCCGCGGCCGAGCCCGAAGGGCCCCCACCGGCAACGATGAGGTCGTATCGCTGCGTCATCTGTTCCGTCTCGCTAGCTGGGCTGTCTCGGGGCGATAGTACCCGGGGCGGAGAGACGCAGCCTGACGAGCACGGTGACCGAAACCATGATCCGCGATCGTCGGGTACGCCACGGCACGGCCCGGTCTTGGCAGGTCAGGCGGGCTCAGCCGGTACAGTGGATCGGTGCGCAGACCGTCCATCCCCAGACCGGGTACCCAGCCCGGCGTGAAGGTCGACGCGCGCAGCGAGCGTTGGCGCGAGCACCGTAAGAAGGTGCGTGCCGAGATCGTCGACGCCGCCTTCCGGGCGATCGACCGGCTGGGACCCGAGTTGAGTTTGCGCGAGATCGCCGAGGAAGCCGGGACGGCCAAGCCGAAGATCTACCGGCACTTCACCGACAAATCGGATCTGTTCCAGGCGATCGGCGAACGGCTGCGAGACATCCTGTGGGCGGCCATCTTCCCGACGATCAACCTGGCGTCGGACCCCGCCCGCGAGGTGATCCGGCGCAGCGTCGAACAGTACGTGCTGCTGGTCGATCAGCACCCCAACGTGTGCCGCTTCCTCATCCAGGGCCGCTTCGCCGAGCAAAGCGAGTCGACGATGCGGGCACTCAACGAGGGCCGCGGGATCACCCTGGCGATGGCCGCCATGTTCAGCAACGAGTTGCGTGAGATGGAGCTCGACCGTACCGCCATCGAGCTGGCCGCGTTCACCACCTACGGGTCGGCGGCGGCGGCGACGGACTGGTGGCTGGGCGCAGAAGTGGACAGTCCGCGGCGGATGCCGCCCGACGAGTTCATCGCTCACATGACGACCATCATGCTCGGTGCCATCCGCGGCACCTGCGAGCTACTCGGCATCAAGATCGACCCGGATCTGCCGCTGCACGAAGGCGTTCGCCGCCGCGAATCCGTGGCCTGACCTGCCCGTATCCCGGGTACGTTGACACCAAAGGCCCGGTGACGGGACACTGGCGAATACCCGGTACCGGCGTTCCCAGGAAAGGACACCGTCCCATGACCGTTGCCGAGCAGGCCGACGACACCGAAGTCCGCAAGAACCCCGTGCACACCCGAGCGCTCATCATCGGGACCGGGTTCTCCGGGCTGGGTATGGCCATCGCACTGCAGCGCCGGGGCGTCGACTTCCTTCTGCTGGAGAAGGCCGACGAGATCGGCGGCACCTGGCGCGACAACACCTACCCGGGGTGTGCGTGCGACATCCCGTCGCACATGTACTCGTTCTCGTTCGAGCCGAAGCCGGACTGGAAGCACATGTGGTCGTTCCAGCCGGAGATCTTCGACTACCTCAAGGGCGTCACCGAGAAGTACGGCCTGCGCCGATACGTCCGGTTCGGCTCGCGGGTCGACCGCGCGCACTGGGACGACGAAGAACAGAGTTGGCACGTGTTCACCGACACCGGTCAGGAGTACGTCGCACAGTTCCTCGTCTCCGGCGCCGGCGGGCTGCACATCCCGCTCATCCCCGACATCGAGGGCATCGACGAATTCCGAGATGCCGGAGGCGACATGTTCCATTCCGCGCAGTGGGATCACGGCGTGGACATCACCGGCAAGCGGGTGGCGGTGATCGGCACGGGCGCCAGCGCGATCCAGATCGTGCCCGAGATCGTCGGCGACGTCGCCGAACTGCAGCTCTACCAGCGCACCCCGGCGTGGGTGATGCCCAGGCCGAACAACGCCTTTCCGGAGTGGACGCGGCGGATGTTCGCCACCGTGCCGGGAACGCGGGCGCTGATGCGGGCCTCTATCTACTGGATTCACGAGGCCGTCGGGTTCGCCATGACGCGGCAGCCGAGGCTGCTGAAGCTTGGCGAACTGATGGGCCGGTGGAACATCCGGCGCAGTGTCAAGGACGCCGAACTGCGCCGCAAGCTGACGCCGAACTACCGTGCCGGCTGTAAGCGAATCCTCAACTCCGACACCTACTACGGCGGCATCGCCAACCCCAGGACTCAGGTCATCACCGAACCCATCGCGCGCATGACGCCGGACGGCATCGTCACCACCGACGGCACGGAGCACCCGGTGGACGTCGTGGTGTTCGCCACCGGGTTCCACGTCACCGACTCCTACACGTACGTCGACATCAAGGGCTCGGGCGGCGAGGACCTGGTGGACCGGTGGAACCGCGAGGGCATCCAGGCGCATCGCGGGATCGCGGTCGCGGGCATGCCCAACCTGTTCTTCCTGCTGGGTCCAAACACCGCGCTCGGCCACAACTCGGTGGTGTTCATGATCGAGTCGCAGATCCGCTACGCCGCGAAGGCGATCGCTGCGGTCGACAAGTCGGGGGCGCGCGCGCTCTCACCCAGCCGCCACGCGCAGGACGAGTTCAACGCCGAATTGCAGGGCGACTTGGCGACGACGGTGTGGAACACCGGTGGTTGCCGGAGCTGGTACATGGACGACCACGGCGTCAACCGGACGCTGTGGAGCGGCATGACCTGGCAGTACTGGCTGGCGACCCGCCGGTTCCGGCGCTCGGAGTATGAGTTCTCGGGGCGGTGAGGTGACTTTGTCCGACGACACGCGACACAAGTTGTGGTGTTCCCACGCGATGTCGGACACCAGGGGTAGTGTCGCGAATGCCGGTCTGGCAAACACACTTCGCAGTGAAATGGGGTCCAAGGTGTCCGACGGAATGAAGTTGATCAACCGTGTTTCGGCCATCAACTGGAACCGCGTCCAAGACGAGAAGGACGCCGAGGTGTGGGACCGGCTGACCGGCAACTTCTGGTTGCCGGAGAAGGTTCCGGTGTCCAACGACATCCCGTCCTGGGGCACGCTGACGGCCCACGAGAAGCAGCTCACCATGCGCGTCTTCACCGGCCTGACGCTGCTGGACACCATCCAGGGCACCGTCGGCGCGGTGAGCCTGATCCCCGACGCGCTGACCCAGCACGAAGAGGCGGTGTACACCAACATCGCGTTCATGGAGTCGGTGCACGCGAAGAGCTACAGCAACATCTTCTCCACCCTGTGCTCGACCGTGGAGATCGACGAGGCGTTCCGCTGGTCGGAGGAGAACCCCAACCTGCAGCGCAAGGCCGAGATCGTGATGAACTTCTACAAGGGCGACGATCCGCTGAAGCGCAAGGTGGCCTCGACGCTGCTGGAGAGCTTCCTGTTCTACTCCGGCTTCTACCTCCCGATGTACTGGAGCAGCCGCGCCAAGCTCACCAACACCGCGGACATGATCCGGCTGATCATCCGCGACGAGGCCGTGCACGGCTACTACATCGGCTACAAGTTCCAGAAGGGTCTGGCTCTCGAGGACGAGGCCCGCAGGGCCGAGCTGAAGGACTACACCTACGAGCTCTTGTTCGAGCTCTACGACAACGAGGTGGAGTACACCCAGGACCTCTACGACGAGGTCGGGCTGACCGAGGACGTCAAGAAGTTCCTGCGCTACAACGCCAACAAGGCATTGATGAACCTCGGCTACGAGGCGCTGTTCCCGCGCGATGAGACCGACGTCAACCCGGCGATCCTGTCGGCGTTGAGCCCCAACGCCGACGAGAACCACGACTTCTTCTCGGGCTCGGGTTCGTCCTACGTGATCGGCAAGGCGGTCAACACCGAAGACGACGACTGGAACTTCTAAAGCCGCTGATCATAGGTTTAGTCACGGCTAGCGGCCTACGGGGACGGCAAGCACTTCTGACAACGTTTCCGAAGAGGTCCTGAGACCTTTTGCCCACATTCCTTAAGCGCCCGCGAAGTCGCCAACGGCGGTCATCTTGTTGCCGTCCCAGGCGATAGCGAAGCCGCCTGCGGTGAAGGCGCAATTCAAGATGATCGCGCGGTGCGAAGGACTCTTCATCCACAAGTCGAGCGGTGCGGTCGGAGTCGCAGCCGATCCGGTGCCCCAGCAGCCGATCTCACCCGTGTACCCGGTCTGGGTGTAGCCCGCATCCGCGATGCGGGCTTGCGGTGAGAGCCGTCCGAACCGGCATGGCCGTCCACGCCAGTCTTCAGCATGTCGTTGGCGTGCCGTTGCGCCGCTATTGTCAAACGCGGATCGTCGCCGATCGCCGCGCATGTCTGGCGAAGCCGGTTGACGCCGTTGTACACCGCAGTCCCCAAATCGTCTGCGCGCGCGGGGAAACCAGCAACGGTGCCGAGAACAGTGATGGAGGCAGTGCAAATCGAGGAGACCGCGACGATCGTGCGTTTCGTCGTCATGTTTGCCTCTGGAGATGCTGTTTGCAGCAAGCAATGTTACCGATTGGGGCTTTCGCGATGTTCGGAATCGGGCCGACCGGTCTGTCCAAGACCGCCCGCGGGGCGCCCTAGCCTCAGCCTCCCCTCCATACCGGGGCGGGCCCATTTGTCGATCTGCGTCGATCTGAGTGCCCGTTTTGGGCCGCCGATCACAGTCGTTGCAGATGGATGACCCCGTGATCACGTCCGACCCTGCTGCGCGATTGCCGAGATCGGTTTAGCGATTTTCAACTTGTGACGTTCGACGGGGTCGGTCACTGGATCGTCGAGGAAAGCCGGAATTGGTACTCGACCGGCTGCGCGCATTCCTGCGCGAAATGTGATGAGCCCGCACCCCTGTTGCTTACCGGCTCGCGCGCCCACCAAGTGCACCAGGCAAGGTGCTTGAGCCATACGCGATCCCGATCAGGCTGCGGTGTCCTCGGTGATGTACCGATAAAGCGTTGCGCGTCTGATGCCGAGGTACTTGGCGATGTCCTTGCCGGTATGACCATCGGCCTTCATCCGGCGAGAGTGCGGCCTGCGGCTGCCCGTTGTTGTCGACGCGCTGGATGGTCGCCGATGTGGGGACACAACGAATCAGGCAGAGAGCGGCACACCATCGGAAAGGTAGCGGTACACCGTGGCGCGGGAGACCCCCAACATCTTCGCGATGTCGGTGGCTGCGATGCCCTTGTCTCTGAGCTTTCGTGCTTTAGCGGCATCGGCGTCGTCGACCTTGCGTGGGCGTCCACCCTTGCGCCCGTTCGCTGCGGCAGCGGCCAGTCCGGCGCGGGTCCGCTCGATCATGGTGTCGCGTTCGAGTTGGGCGAATGCGGCCATGATGGTCAGCATTGCCTTGCCCATCGGCCCGTCGGTGTGCAGCCCTTCTGTGAGACTGCGGAATCCGACCCCGCGAGTCGTCAGTTCGTCGACAACGGAAAGAACGTGTTGGGTGTACGCCAATGTGCGTTCCCTAAACCACAGACGTCGGAGGATCGGCCACCGATATGACATCGACATGGCTGCCTGCCCCGCGCACGGTTACGTATGCTTTACCGTCGGGGCCGATCTGCACCGGGCCCTCCGGAAACCCGTCTAGAGGCACCACTGTTGTTGTGCCGTCGGGGTCGACGACCACCACCGTATGATTGCTTACGGTGGTGAAGTACAACCGGCCGTCATCGTCGACTGCCGGAACATCAGACACCCCACCCTGCAGGGTGAGCAGCTGAACGGTGTTGTCCGGGTTAATGAGTGTGACTTCGGCGACTACCGAGCCGTTTTGGTCGAGCTTGTTCGTGATCACGAATGCCCGTCCATCATCGGTGACGAAAACGTCTGTTCCCGTGTCAGTTCCCGGTGGCTGAAACCCTCTTGGCTCCCGATCGAGGGGGACGCTGGCGCCGACGGTGTGGTCGGAGTTGTAACGGTTGAGGGTCCACCCTGTGAAACTTCCATTTGCGAGCGTGGCTGTGAGGGTAGCGATTCCGTTCTCGCCCCCTGCGACTTCGGTGTAATACCCGGTCGGCGTCACCGTCGTGGGCTGGCCCGGGGTGAAAAGCGCCAAGAGCGTTGTGCCGTCGGACTCCCTGACGACGGTGGTAACAGTGCCGCCGGGGCCGACTACTCCGCCTCGCCCCTGGGCGCCGGTAAGGCTACCGACTGTGGTCGTCGTGCCGTCGTTGTTGATTTTGACGACTCGAGTGCCGTTGCCCTGAACCAGTGTTTGGTAAGCCTGTCCGTCGGGTCCGGTATAGACACTGCCCCACGGCGACCACCCGGTGGGCAGCGCGGCGGTCGTTGTCGTACCGTTCGGATTGAAGACGATGACGGAATTATTGGTGGCGACGTATGCGTAACCGCCAGAGCCCGTGACGACCGGATCGGTCGCCGGATGCACAGGCCCGTCGGCGGAGCCGTAGCCCGACGACACGTTCAGTCCTGTTGGGGTTTCGGTGTAACTGTTATCGGGATTGATAACGGTAACTACCAACGGCTGGAAGGCGAAAATCGTCGGGTCGGTGTAGGTGTGGGCGGCGCTCATTATGTAGGCGCGGTTGTCCGATCCAATAACGACCGTCGTGGCAGGGTCGCCAGGAAGGGAGATCGTAGCGGCCGTGCCATCAGGGTTGATTACCACTACCGAGTAGGTGCCATCGGTATTGGCTATCGCTTGGTAAGCCTTACCGTTCGATGCAACGACGAGGTTTCCACCCGGGACGGAACTGTGCCTTGCAAGCGGCTCACCGTTGAGCGGCACTGTCGTGGCATGCCCCTGCGCATCGGTGACCACCACTTGCCAACTTTCTTGACCGTCGGACAGGGGAGTCCCGGTCACCGCATACACCGATCCATTAGGGCCCGGGACAGCGGAACCACTTGGGAACGAATTCTGGTCAGTCAGCGGGATGCTGTCTGTAACCGCCGCGCGTATGGAATCAATGGGCACGTGCACGGTGACGGTCTGGGTGGAGCCGTGCCCATCCGTGACGACGACATCGAAGCTATCGGTGTCGTCGCCGCTAGTGCTGTGCGCATCGAGACGCTGGTGAGTATCCGGTGTGTAGGTGTAGCCGCCGTTGGGGTTGACGGTGATGGTGCCTCCGCCGTTGTCGGCGTCGGTGTAACCGACAGTGCCGGTGGTGGTTCCGGTGCTGTGATCAGTCACCGTCGTCGCTGGCGGCGTCGCGGGCGCGGTGGGCGCCTGGTTGGTCGGGTCGATGGGCACGTGCACGGTGACGGTTTGGGTACTGCCGTGACCATCGGTGACGGTGACGTCGAAACTGTCAGTGGCCGCGGTGCCGCCCGCGGAGGCCGGGTGTCGGTCGGTGGGGTCCGGGGTGTAGGTGTAGGCACCAGTCGTTGGGTTGACGGTGATGGTGCCTCCGCCGGTGGTGTGTCCACCGGCCGGACCCGTGTAGGTCAACGCGTCGTTGTCGGCGTCGGTGTAACCGACAGTGCCGGTGGTGGTTCCGGTGCTGTGATCAGTCACCGTCGTCGCTGGCGGCGTCGCGGGCGCGGTGGGCGCCTGGTTGGTCGGGTCGATGGGCACGCTGACCGGGATCGTGGAGGAGGCGCCGCGACTGTTGGTGGCGGTGATCGCAAAGGTGAAGGTGTCTGCGCCCGTCATGGCGGCGTTGTCGGCCGCTGCGTTGTGCCGGGCGTCATCGCTGGGTGTGTAGACGAACGATCCGTCGGTGTTAATTATTACGGTGCTGCCATCCGCGGTCGTGCTTGGCCCAGTGTGGGTGTAGGTGACGGGTAGCCCCTGGGGGTCGGTGGCATGTACGGTGCCACGCACTGTGCCGGTAGGGTCGCCCGATTGCAGCGGGTCAGGAGAGTAGGGATGCTGTGGATCGGGTGGCGTCGGCGGGTTCACTTCGGAGGACTCGACGTGCACGTCTACCCGCGCGGCAGCGGCATGCGTCTGGCCGAGGGCGTGGACGTGTGGTCCGGCGGTGTCGTCGGTGGCGGTGACGAAGAAGTAGTCCTCGCCGACGTACCCGGCGGTGGGGGTGTAGGTGTACGTGCCGGTGGCCTCGTCGATGGCGACGGTGCCGTGCACCGGGGCGCCGAGTCCGGTGGTGGGCACGGTGTAGGTCAGGGGGTCGCCGTCGGCGTCGGTGCCGCCGAAGGTCCCGTGCACCTGGCTGTCGTCGACGTCTTGGCTGGTCTGACGCGGCGCCACAACAGGGGTGGAGTTGGCGAAGCCTTGGTTGAACTGGCGGCGCACGAAGGCCAGTACCGCCCACAGGATCGGGTTGTCGGCCGGGGCGCTCGGACCGATCAGCGGTGCTAGGGCCTGGGTGATCAGGTTCAGCGCGGTGGAGATGAACGTGCCCGGCAGGGCCAACACCGTGTCGACCAGCGTGGGCGGCGGTACGGTCGGCACTGGAAGCGCGGGAGCGACCAGTGCACTGAACGTGTTGGCCTGGAACAGGTTCGAGGTACTGGTGCCGTCAACGGTTTGGGTGTTGAACATCCGCAGGGTGGACAGGTGATCGCCATCCACGCCTGGGAGCAGACCCGTCGTGGTGTTCAGCGACGGTGGCACGGTCGAGTTCAGAAGATCCGCCGGGACGGGTGGGGTGTTTGGCGTACCCGGGTTGTTCACTTGCAAGCCCTTGGCTTGTTCGATGGTGCCAGTCGGTGTCGTCACCACCGGGTCCACGATGGGCAGTGTCGTCGGCGGCGGGGTGAGCGGTGGGGTTGACAATGAGGGGGCTCACCGACGGGATCGGCGGCGAGGCCGCAGGCGGGGTGTTGGTGCTCGGTGCGCCCGGGTCGCCGGTGGTGACGGTCTGGGCGTTGAGGGTGACCTCAGGTCCCCCGTCGACGCCGATCGAGATCCCCGAACCGGTGCCGCTGCCCGTGCCGGTGCCCTGATCGGGATCTTGGTTGCCGACGTGGGATTCCGGTGCCTGGTGCTCGCCGGGGGTGTCGTTGGACGGGTTGTTCGGGGTCTCGTTGACGGTGTCGTTGTCGACGTTCGAGGTGGTCTCATCATCGGCCCAGGCGATGCCCGGTGTGGTGATCACCGCCGCCCCGATGCCCAACGCGACCGCCAGGGCGCCGACGCGACCGATGTAGTTCGCGCAGCTGGATGCTGCGGCCCGCGTCGATTGACCGCGACGTCCATTGGTTGCTACGCGATGATTGCCCATCGTGTCCCCCATTCATTTCTTGATGTCGAACGAGAGCCGTTGGCTCTCGCTGTTATTTCGTCGGTGAGCCCGTGCGGCTGCTGCTCAACGGTGGGCTGAACGTGCGTTGCCGGCTGGCCCGAGCAGTGGGTCGGACTGCCCGGACCGGAGCGGCCGGGGGCCAGGGAAGCTGATGGCTCCCTGGCCCCGGCCAGTGTCCCTCCCCCCGGGGGACGGTCAACCGGTCTGCCTCGTGCGGTCGGCGCGACCAGCGGTACGTGGCGGCAACGGTGGTCGGGCGTCGGCGCGGCAGTCGCTCTGCGGCGCGATCGGTGTCAGCGTTGCTCACTTGTGTCACGCTATGTTCGGTGCGGCTTTGGGGAAGCAGGGGAAACCCTGGAATTTTGCCCGGAGTGGCTAGGCGGGGGCTAGCGACGGGCGAACGGGACCGGTCCGGGTGGTGCGAGGTGAGCGGCGGCTGCCTACCTTGGGCTGGCCGCGGCCAACCCCGCGGGCACTCGGACACCGGCGCTGTAAGACAGTGGGATCGCTGCCCGCAGCGATGGAGGTGGGACCCATCGGCGAGGTGGCGGTGGGTGTTATTGGGGGATGCGGGCCTGGATGCCGCTGGTGATGCGGTCGGCGGGCCAGCCGGCCCCTCGGCAGGCTCTGGTGACGGTGTCGGCTGATTCGGCGGCGAACAGACCGTAGAGCACCTGATCGGTGAGCGCGGCCACCGCCGCCAACAGTCGGATCGGATGCCCCTGGCTGTGAAGGCGGGCGACGGTATCGCCCAGAGCGGCTGCCACCTCGTCGATGTCGCGGTTAACCACAGCGGGTCGATACCACTCCGCGAGAAAGCACCGCAGCAACGGATCCGGGGCGCCCATCCCCGCGACGCTACTGCGCTCAGGCCGGGGGCGAAGCAGGGATATCCCTGGAATCGGCGCCGTCGAGGCGGGGGTGCAATTGCGCGCGGGAACGGATGCCGAGTTTGCGGTAGACGTTGCTCAAGGTCATCTCGACGGTCTTGAGTGCCAGGAACTGCTCGGCGGCGATCTCCTTGTTGGACAGACCCGCAGCCGCGCATTGGGCGATCCGCAACTCGGCGGGAGTCAGCCCGGACCGCGGGCGATCCCCGGCTCCGCTGAGCCGTCCGAGCTCGACGCGGGCGCGCTCGGACCACAGCGGCGTGCCGATGTCCTCGAAGGTGTTTAGCGCCTCGGCCAGGGTCGCTGCGGCGGCGGTCTTGTGGCGGCGGCGCCGCTGCAGCTGCCCCAGTAGCAGCTGGGTGCGGGCCTGCTCGAACGGCATCGGCAACCGGTCGTGGTGCACCATCGCCTGCTCGACGGCGCGCTGCGCGGCCTCGAGTTCCCCTCGCGCCGCCAGCACCAGGCCGCGCCCACGCGCACCCACCGCCAACATCCACGGCCGATCACGCTCAACGCCGTTGCGCTCGAGCGCGTCGACCAGAGGTTCGGCCTCGCCGATTCGGCCGAGGCCGGTCAGCGCCTCGATGGCGTTTGGCAGGTGGCTGCCTTCCTCGAGCTCGACTTCGTGGATCGGATCGAAGGCGTCGAGCATCGGCTGCAGGACATCCAATGCGGCAACGTAATTGCCTAGGGACACCTCGAGGAATCCCAGGATCCTCGTCGGCTCCTTGACCAGTTCGCGCGCGCCGATTTCACGAGAAGTGTCGATCGCGGCCTTGGCGGCAACGCGAGCTTCGGACTCCCGCCCCGCATACGCCGCGACAGTGGCTTGGGTCGTCCACGCCGTGGCAAGCGATAGCCGCGCGCCCATCTGCTCGGCACGCTGAACGGCCTCGCGCGCAGCCTCGGTCGCTTCGGCGTAGCGGCCCGACCAGACCGCGATGGCGGCGACGCGGTTCGCCGCCCAGATGAGGTCGACCTCCGTGCCGTTGTCGAGCATTCGTTGCGCAACGGCGCGCATCTGGGCATCGGCGCGCTCAAGATCGCCGGTATACGCGGAGATCATCGCCTCGACGCCACGCGCTTGAAAATACGTGGTCGCACCGCCGTGGGGATCCTCCAGCTCCACCGCCGTGCGCAGGGCCTGACGATCGACGCCCAGCCCCCAGACGAACCTGCCCAGCACCCATATCGACAGTGCCTGGCTTCGCAGCCCTGGCACCCCGAGCTCATCGGCAAGCTTGACGGCGAGCTCGGCGCGATCGATCGCGTCCCCCATGCGGTCGGTCATCGCCAGCGCCAACGCCAGACGCAGCAGGCACATTAAACGCAGCGCCGGGACGTCGGCGGCCTCGTCGGCAGCGTCGGAAAACGCCTCGACGGCCCCCACCAAATCATCGTCGTACGCCTTCACCGCGCCGAGCCACACCAGCGCCAGTGCACGCATCACACCGGAGGGGAGCTCGTCGAGCGTCGACTGCAAATACCTGCGCGCCGACACCAGGGATCCCGCACGGAAGTGCAGTTCTCCGGCGCGGATTCGCCGCGCCGGGGTGTCGCCGCCCAGATTGAGCGCCATTTCGATCAACTCGGCGGCGACGGCTGGTGCGCCTTGAGCGACCATGGCTTCAGCGGCCGCGTCCAGGGCCGACAGCGTAGTCGCGTCGCCAGTCGTCGCGGCCAGTGCCAGATGACGTGCCTTGACCTCCGGTTGATCGACGACCGAGGCGAGCACTCGGTGCATGGCCCGTCGGCGCGTGGGGGTCGCGTTGGCGTACACACCGGTGGCGAACAACGGATGAGTGAACCGCACCCGGTGGCCGTCCAAGATGACGACGCCGCGACTCTCCACCGCTTCCAGCAATTCCACCACTCGGGCCGCCGACATGTCCATGGCCCGACCCACCAACTCCACCGTCGGCGCAGCGGCGCACGCCGCTGCCAGCAACACCGCCGCGACGTCGTCATCTGCATGACCGATCCTGCGGCGCACCAACGCGGCCAGACCGTCGGGCAAGCCCACCACGGGGGGCGACACGTCGTCGACCGCACTGGCGGCCAGCTCGATCGCGAACAACGGGTTGCCGCCCGAGATCTCGTGAATTCGGATCATCGTCGGGCGCGGTAACGTGTGGCCCAACCGCGCCGCAATGAGTGCGTGCACGCCGCCAAGGCTCAGCGGACGCATGCGGATGCGGACGACGGTCTCGGGTCGGCGAAAGTGCAGCCACGACTGCCCGTCGGCCGAATCGGGCTCTCCGGTGCGAATAGACAACAGCATCCCGGTCCGACCCGTGAGACGCCGCGCGGTGAAGCCGATCACGGCTCGGCTGGAGGCGTCCAGCCACTGAGCATCGTCGATCGCCAGCAACACGGCCGCACCCGCGCTGATCCGCTCGATCACCGATAGAAAGGCAGTCGCGACCACCCGTTCGTCGGTGGCCGGACCCCCGCCGACGACCTCGCCCGACCGTGCCCGGTCCAGCGCGATGCGCTGCACGGCGGGCAACCCGGCCATCGTCGCGTCGTCGACGCCGCTCAACAAGTCCGCGACCGCGGCGTACGCGTAACTGACTTCCGCGGGCGACCCCCGCGCCGACAGCACCCGAAACCCCCGCTCGGCGGCCTGATCGGCGGCATCGAGCAGCAACGTGGTCTTGCCGATGCCTGCCTCACCCTCGACCACCAATCCCGCCGGCCCCTCTTCGCCGCGGTTGAGGAGTTCCGATACGGCGCGCGCCTCCAGTTCTCGCTCCACCGTGCCCCCCGACACGGCGCTATGACGGGCCATGGGGTTGGTGTCCTCTCAGCGAGCGGAAGGGAAACATGGCTTGCGGTGGGCGGGCAAACCAGGATCCCCTCAGGCAACCCACTGCTGAAACGCAGTATAACCAGCAGGCAGTCGCTGATAAGGGGGTAACAGAAGCGGATCGCTCCGGGTCGAGCCGACGAACTGTCGGTCCCGTCAATCCTGATCTTGAACAGGCAATTGGGGCTGGGGACCATAACGGCGCGGCGGCCCCTGCACAGCGGACCCAAACATCTCAGCACATGCGCGCCGCATTATCTGCAGACGCCCTCAGAATCGATCACCGGCGCACACCAAATAGGCAGCTAGCTATCAGAAAGCAGTGGATCGGGGCCGAGGTTGAATCCGTAGCGCGTGGTGAACGTTGCGTCGCAACCGGTCCAGATCAACGGTTCGACAGCTTTCGCCAGCCCCACGAACGCAGCGGCCCACGGTGTCCCCCGCGGGGGGTGTGCGCCAACGGCGATCAACCGACACAATGCTGGACATCAGCGTCGCCATCGGCTTCGCCGGCCAGCCAGGCAGGCTCCTAGCCCCGAATCGTCGGGCACGGAAGGACCAACCATGACCGAGGCCCTCTACCAACCGGGGACCGCGTTCGCCGCGGCGGTCGACGCGGTTCGCGTCGATGGCAGCGCCCTCGCCGAGGCCGTCGATGGACTACTGCTGCAGCTCACTGACAGCGAACTGCTCGGCTTGCTCGACGGTGACACGAAGGTTGTGCAAGGGGCGCTTGCCGCAGCGAAACGCTACATGGCCACCCCCGTCGAGGCCGGCCGAGTGGACCGGCTCGGGATCCCCGGCATCAGATTCACCGACGGCCCGCGCGGTGTAGCGCTCGGCGCCTCCACCGCCTTCCCCGCCGCCATCGCCCGGGCCGCCACCTGGGACACCGAACTGGAGACACGCATCGGCGAGGCGATCGGCAAGGAAGCACGCGCCCAAGGCGCGAATCACTTAGGCGGAATCTGTGTCAACCTGGCTCCAGCTCCTGGTTGGGGCCGAAGCCAGGAGAGCTACGGCGAGGACCCCGTGTTGATCGGGGCGATGGGGGCGGCACTACATCGTGGTGAAGCACCGTGGGTGATGACCTGCGTCAAGCACTTCGCCCTCAATTCCATCGAAGACGCCCGATGTCGGGTGGACGTCCGAGTGGACGACGCCACCCTTCACGAGGTGTACCTGCCGCACTTCCGCACCGTGGTCGAGGCCGGCGTCGACTCGGTGATGACTTCCTACAACTCGGTCAACGGACACTGGGCCGGCGAGAGCCCGCATCTGCTGACCGACATCTTGCGCGACCAATGGGGCTTCGACGGTTTCGTGATGACCGACTTCGTGTGGGGCCTGCGCCATCCCGTCGAATCAGTGGCCGCCGGCCAAGATCTGGAAATGCCGTTCCGCCAACAACGCGCCGCCACACTCCCGCAAGCGCTGGCCGACGGCCGGCTCAGGCGCAGCGACGTCGAACGGGCCGCCCACCGGCTGCTCAGCACCCAGATCCGGTTCGCACTACGCGCCGAGCCCGCCCCCGACGTGGACGTCGTCGCCTGCGCCGAGCATCGCGCGCTCGCCCGTGAGGCCGCCTCGTTGGGATCGGTTCTGTTGCGCAACAGCATCATCGATGGCTCAGCAGCGCTCCCGCTGAGCGCTGAGGACATTGTTCAGATCGCCGTACTCGGGCCGCTGGCAGATGCCCAGAATCTGGGTGACGTGGGATCGTCGCAGGTTCATCCACCCAAGGGCACGGTCGTGACCGTCGTCGATGGACTGTGCGACAAGCTGGGGGCCAAGGTGGTGCACACGGCACCCGCCGGGGACATTGCGGCCGCGGTGAGGGCAGCTCGAGCCGCGTCTGCGGCCGTCGTGGTCGTCGGGCTCACTTCGGTCGACGAAGGCGAGTCGATGAACTCCGTGGACGCCGACTGCATCCAACTGCTGGGCGGCATCACCAAGTGGCGTCCGGCCGCCGTTCTGCTCGCGAAGGCGCTTCGGGGCGTCGCCCGCCTCAAGAAGATGGGCGGTGACCGCCGCGATCTACGCCTGCACCCCAACGACATCGCGCTCATCCAGGCCGTCGCCGTGGTCAACACACGCACAATCGTGGTCGTCATCGGCGGCGGGACCGTCGTCGCCGACCCCTGGGACACCGACGTCGCTGCCATCCTCATGGCCTGGTACCCCGGCATGGCAGGCGGCGCGGCGATCACCGACATGCTGTTAGGGGATACCGAACCCGGCGGTCGGCTACCCCTGACGATTCCCCACCGTCAAACCGACCTGCCGACGGTCGACTGGACCACCACCACCACGACCTACGGGCACTGGTGGGGACAACGCCACCTCGACCGCAACAACGTCGAGGCCGCCTACCCGTTCGGATACGGCCTGGGCTACACCACATTCGAACTCGACGACCTTCATGTAGCGCTGATGGACGGTGGACAAATCGACGCCACCGTGACCGTCACCAACGCAGGCCATCGCCCAGGCCATCACGTCGTTCAGATCTACGGGACTCCCGTCGGTTCTGGCCCCTCAACCACGCGCGTTCTCCTCGGGTTCAAGTCGCTTCACCTCGACGCCGGCCAAACCACCACCACCACCGTGCATGCCACCACCAGGCCACTACAGCAGTGGACCGACGACGGATTCATCCTCGCCGCGTCTAGCGTGTCGGTGGAGGCAGCGTCCTATTCTGGGGACCCCGAAGCCCTCACAGCCACCCTGTCTTTCGAGAAGTGACGAAGGGGCGGCCTGTCCGGGAAACGGGGGACCGTCCCGAGGTGGCTGAAGCGTTCCGACGACCTCGCCCGTCCCTCCCATTGCATGCGGGCGGCCTGTCGCCATGCGTCACGTGACAGAGCTTGGCGCGGCGGGTCATCGATCTCCACATGCAGCGCACGCCATAGCGCGACCCGCACCGCGGTGCTCTCCGGTGCCACGGTGTCGGACGTCATTTCGTGGCCTGCGCCTGCAGCCGCCAGATTCGGCCGTCGGGGTCGCGGAGCTCCATTTCCCTTGCACCCCAATGCGTCGTTTCGAACGGCGTGACGACGTCGAGTTCGTCGGTCGAGACGGCGTGCTCGTCGGCGACGGCGAGGACGAGCGAGATGCCGGGTTCGCGATTCTCGGGTACCTCGGCTATGAAGAGGTAGGGGCCGTCGCCGTTGCGCAGCTGACCGGAATTGTGGTCGGTCTCGAATTCGACTGTGTAGCCCAACCTCTGGAAGAACTTGGCGGACTTGCCCCAGTTGTGGGTCTCCAGATACACCGCCTCGATGCCGCTGGTCATGTCAGGTCTCCTTGTCCGTTGATCCGCGAGTGTCCAGGTATGTCCGCAGCGCCTCGGTGACGAGCGCGGACAGCGACATCTCGGTTTCGATGGCGTGGTGCTTGACCTGCCGGATCAACCCGATCGGCAGGTAGACGTTGAACTGCTTGACGTCTTCGGCGGCCACGAACTCAGGCTAACATGCTAGCAATATAGCCGTAAACCCTTTCCGGCCGAGACGCAAAGACCCGACACGTGTGCGGGGGTTCTTAGTGCCGTGCAGCGGTCCGGGCTATGCCGCGTTGTCTGCGACAGCTTCCTCGGGCGTTGGTCGATTCGTCAGCAGGCCCGCTAGAAACAGCAGCAGGGCGGTCTGGCCCAGGATTCCGGGGGCCAGGGTGGGCGCCGGTCCAACCGTCTTGGTGATGGCGTACCACCACTGTTGCGTCGACGACAACGTGTCCCAGGTGTCGGCGAAACGCTGGTCGAGCGGACCCGAGTTGTAGTTGACCGCAATGTGGTCGACCACGCCGTAGATCGAAGCGCCCAACACGATCAGCGCAAGAACCCTTGCCGCGATGCGGGCCGATCCAGCGGGCAGCAGCGCCAGCACCGTCGCCACGGCGAGGACCATCAGCGCGGCCCAGGGGATCAGCTGCTCCAGACCGTTCCAGTGCCGCACGGTCGCGAGTTCGAAGGCGGTGGCAACAATGCCGATCACCGTCAGCGCATAGAGCACGCGTCGGACGAGCGCGACGGACAGTGCGCCGCGCAGCGGGTGGGTCGCCGTCACGGGGTAAGAGCCGAGACGATCTTGTCGACCGTCTCCTGACCGGGGTTGTACTTGGCGAGGTTGTCCCGCAGTTTCGTCAGGTTCGGATCGTCGGCCGGGTAAGGGCGATACTCGACGACCTCGTGCGCCCACCTGGCGGCGTTGCTCACCCCGGCGGTGCTCAAGGCCGACTCGATCTCACTGTCGGAGGCGGTGTTCGCCGAAACCTTGGCCCCGGCAGGCGCGGTGGTGGCCCCGGCGGGCGCCGACGTGGCGGCGCGCGCCGCGGACGTCGAAGGGCTGTCGCTCGTTGCGGTGGACCCACCGCAGCCGGTGGCGGCGAGAACCACGGTGACAACTCCGAAAAAGGAAAGCCTTGCCTTACATACCATTTCGTCTCCCTAGGGGCGTCTGCGACTCAGTCTAGACACGGCCTGAGTTCGAATGCGGCCGTCCTCACCGGAGTATTCGCGAACGGCGCTCGCGCCTGGAGAAACGCAAGAGACCCCCGCACGCCGAGCGTGCGGAGGCTTTTGCTGGAGCCGCTTGCGGACTGCACGCGCGTCAGGCGGCGGGCGCGGCGGGCGCCTCCTCCTCGGTGCGCTCGTGGGCGTCCTCCATCA
>Ga0193743_1000136_pt1 | contig 57552 bp, 67 predicted proteins | sample L2c2metaG_FD_143038 | JGI IMG/M metagenome (GOLD analysis project Ga0193743, IMG submission 143038) | Soil microbial communities from a riparian zone of the East river system, Colorado, United States - L2c2 | ecosystem: Environmental > Terrestrial > Soil > Riparian zone | place: USA: East River... | reverse complement strand
GGATTTTCAACTGTGTTCAGATATTAGGATTTTCAACTGTGTCCAGAAATTAGGATAAGAGACTGTGTTCAGATATTAGGATAAGAGACTATGATCAGAAATTAGGATAAGAGACTGTGTCTACTGTTGTGATGCAGCCAGAGGGTCCGGGGGGCGGAGCCCTCGTGTATAACACTTCCAGCACATTAGTCATAATACGTAATACTTAGGTAATGTAGCCCAATTCTAGGACTGTTTTTTGATTCACGGTTGGGTGCTTTCGTTCGACAGCTGCAACCTAAGTAGCCTTTCTTCCGCAACGCTGTTCCATGTTCATTTGCGCAGAAGTCAACCAATATCCGCTCCTGATAAGAAATGCTGCGGCAAGGTGAGCGTCAGATTCTTCATCAGCCGCATCAACCTCGCCTGTCTCCTGCATGAACAGGAAAGCGGCCATCCATGGTTGTAGGCAGGTCGCATAATTGTTTGTTTTGTGGTCGGTTCAGAAAATCGTTGCCAGGTACACATTTGAACTCCGAAGGTTTGGATCGGAAAAATCAAGTTGGCCTTATGGAAAGTCACCCGAGTCTTACAACTGGACATACGGAAAAGCTTCACAGCGTGAGGGTTGCAATTCCACATTGGAATGTCTCACAAATGCGAGACTATTTCACTCTTACTAAGGGTCCGATGTTGTATGCTCGCCATCACAAATCGGTCTGAGCTTGCCTGTGCAAGTGACTGATAGTCTTTAATCTCGGTACGTGTTAGCTTATTCATGGTATTGATAAAATTATTGACGTTATAAGTGAAGTAGGTATTATCTCTTTTCCCTTTTTCCATAGCGGAAATAATGAGCTTTTCGAGCCAGTCTCTTCATAACAACAGTCGCGGGACCGGGAAAGTAGACAAGTCGTCCAGCATGGATTTTGCCCCACACGGGCAACCTCTGCGTGCAGGTACTCACTTATTCGACCGCGTACCTATCGAATTATTGCAAGAAATTTTTCTGCATTGTCTCTCTCCCTCTCCGCCAGCTGCTGCGGAATTTCTGTATCATTCCATCGACCTTCAAGGGACTTCTCCACGGTTTGCACCACTTCTTTTGTGCCAGATATGCAGGTTGTGGAGGCAAGCTGCCATTTCTTTCCGAGATATTTGGACATCATTAGATATCTTTGTTTCGGTCGGTAAGTCGCGACCTTCCACGCACCTGGCCACAATCTGGCTTGCTCGTTCCGGAGCTCTTCCATTATCATTATCCTTGCACCAGCAGAGCGGGTCGGTCGGCGATTGTATTGCAGCTGGACAAATCCTTGAACTTTACAAGCGGCATACCTCTCGTTGGTGCAATATCCACTTCGATCTAAGAGAAAGATGGCCAAAATATTGCCGCTTGTTAACTTCGCAGCAACGTTCAGCTCCGCTGCTGAGAGAATTCACCATTCAAACGTCGTACCAAATTGAAGTCGTGGACCTTTTTGGAATTTTCGACTTTGTCCCGCGTCTTTCAAGCCTGCATGTTTCCCAAATTCCAGATCTCAATCTCCTGGGACACTGTTCCGTGCCAATACCGTGGTTCCAACTTGCTTCCCTTTCACTAGATTATATTCCCTCCGTCTGCGCCTCCTTACACATCCTCGAAAAATGTCCCAACTTGATGGACGTCTCTTTTAAAGTCGAACCTATCATTATCTATGGCCCTCTTCCTATTCATCCAGTGCATCACAAACTCCATTCGTTGACCATCAACATAAGTCACGACCAGCTTTCTCTGTTTCTGGGACATGTCACCTTCCCAGAACTAATTCGAACGACCATTTATGTCAGGGGGCCACTGCAAAATTATGGATGGCCGCAAGCCAAGTTGGAAGCATTCTTGGAACGCTCTCAATGCAGACTTGAACACTTTGAAATCCACGATACAGGGATGAACTGTGACGAGTTTACTGCTTGTGTTTGTGATCGGCACTTGCAATCTCTCGTCAAATTCATTGTAGGCGACAGGAGGGATTGGACATGGAACCCGTTTGTGACAGATCACACTGTTGACTTACTCACTTGCTCATCCCCTGATAACAACAATGTGCCGGGGGGTGGACTTGCAAAAACGGGAAGTTCGGCTTGTTTTCTTCCCAATTTGGTGTCCCTCGTCATTCGGGGAAGCATCCTGTGCACTGCCGAGGGAATGGTGGCAAGGATGGTGGAATCACGTTGGAGATATTATTGCAACGGAATCAAAAGACTCAAACATGTGGAATTCAAAGTACCGACCCTTCACGCCGAGGATGTTCGAAGGTTGAAAGAGTTCTGTAGTGAAGGCTTAGAGCTGGACATGAATTTGCAATAGGTTATGCAAGGTATTCTGATCAGCTGGTATACACGTACATATTTTCCTGCATAATAACATAATACGTTTTCATCTATCAGTCTTTCAAACGTATCTGATCAGCTGGTACATTACCAAGTCCATGTTTTCCTACATAAATAACATAATACTTATCTATCTTAGCGGCTAAAGATCCGAGCATATCCGTATAAAATGGATCAGCACTTTAAATTGTGTCTATCAGTCTTATCATGTCTTTCGAACGTACCGACCTAAATGATTTCAATGAGAAATTCTCTGCTCTCACTGGTAAATTGTAAATTTACTTTACTTTCGTGACGACATCATTCTTCGCAGAGCTGTCTAGTGTCGCCCTGGGTGGACGCATCGTTGCTGTCTCCGATGAATTCTTCGCAGAGGCCTTCCACTTACTTTTGGTCGAGGTAGCTATAATCCTACAATCCGATTCTATTTCTGAATCTTGTGTAGCCAGCTCCCAGTATGAAGGGACAATTTGGACCCAACGGTGCTCTCTATAGTGGTTGGGAGTCACGCCGGCACAACCCAACCTACGACTGGTCGGTCCAGATTCCACTTAAGACTTCAAGTTTTGGGGGGATGATATGTATATTTTTCCTCTGTGATCTTCAGGTGCATCATACAACTGGGTACAACTGGGACGATATCAGGATTTGACATCGACACTGCAAATTTTAATGGTGTGTCCACTATCTTTACGTATTGCAATCAATTGTGTTTATTCAGTCCGTCAGGTAATGAAGCACCAGAAACATCTGTGTACGCATTGTATGATGCAGAACTGAGGGACCCTCCACATGACGATCCAAGGGTACGACGCCAAAAAATTCCGCAATTCAATGAAGCTGTCTAACGCGAGATAATAGTGGTCAGAAATTATGCCCAGAGTAGGCTTAGGACCCAGCTCTCGTCACCTTTTCAAGATTCCTATTACTCCAGCCTTCAATTACGTCAAGATACACATGCATCCTGATGGTGGAATAGTAAGTCCCCGGTCTTGAGCAGATCCCGCGGTTTTTCACCACAATCAACAGGCCAGATTTAGAACTTATGGTCAAGTAATCCCTGTTCACCCATCAGACAATAGTGTGTTGTTCGATTTGGCGCATGTTTTTGCTGGTGGTCGAGTGCTTGGCGTATCCGACCAGCATTTTGGCGTTGGTTCTAATCTCATACTTCCTGGTCGGGGAAAAAACATGGGAGATGGTTGGGAAACGAGAAGGAGTCGCACAAAGGACCACAATGACTGGGTAGTCATTCAACTGTGCGTGACCTTTCTCTTATTTCTCTGTCGGAGAATTTACGAACTGGGCTTCATGTAGTGGCGCGCCCGGACTCTTAGAGCAAGTTGAAATAGATACCAAACACTTCCTTGGAAATTTCCCGGAAAGCTGCGAGATAGACGCCCTTTATACAGAACAGAACATTGACTGGCAAACCGCAGTCCTTGAAGAGCAAGGGTGGACGTCAATTTTGCCTCGTACTAAGTTAGGTCTCGACAAGCAACATTACTTCGAGCTCGAGAATGTAAAAAGCAAGGTTTATACCCATGTCAAGGTGACCATATATCCCGATGGCGGTATCAAGAGAGTTCGATTTCTTGGACGGAAAGCAGAAAGACCCTTGTGGGATATTAGCAACAAAGAATCGAGCGACAGCCATCAATCTATCTTCATTTCATCCATGACGCCTCCTCCATCTGATTCGTTGAAAATGATGGTTCTTCCCGTCGTTCCTCTGGAATCGGGAGCATTCTCGCCCTTTGGACAGGTTATTCAAGCATACGAACACCTTCCCAATGGGATCAAAATTACTCCAGCGAACGCGGGCACGGCGAACAAGTTCCATAAGCTTTCACTTCTGAAAGCGTTTTATCCCGTAGATACAGGTGCGACTGCCGGTATTTCAGTCTACAGGTGCCAGCCGCTCGAAGGTGTCGTGGATGGTACAATTGTATTGAAGACACTCGAAAGGCATCCATACACCAACCAGGTTTTCATTCCAATGGGATCTGGCGATGGGGAGGGATTGAACGATCCCGGCTGTAGTTATCTTGTGGTCGTTGCACACAACGGCTCGGATGATCGGCCAGACACGCAAACACTCAAAGCATTCTTGGCTAGCTCTGCGCAAGGCATCACTTATAACCCAGGCGTCTGGCGTGAGTAACGCCTCATGCAATGCGAGAATCTTACTGACAAGGGAATGGATAGATCAACCCATGACAGTGCTTGAAAAGGTATGTTGTATCAACGAGCCCAGTGATATATGATCTGTTCATCACTTGCGATGCAACAGCCTCTTGACCTTGCTTGTGTGGAGACTCAGATCGGTGACGGAAATCCAATGGATTGCGAGATAGTCGAGCTTGATTCGACTTGCACCATTCTTTTGAAGCTTAATGCATAACACTTTAATTTCTTGTAGATGTAGATTTGGTTTTAATTTGAGACTGTAATTAGAGAGCTTACCCGCGCAGCCGAGGTCGCTGAACTGCAAATTTGGTAATCCGTCAGGCCGGAGTTTAGAATCATTTCCTCACCAACTCGGATGGTCCCGTTGTACCATCCCTTTCAACGGTATCCCTTGCACCATAATTGCGATTTTACAGTATCAAGTCTACCCCATGGAGTCCCGCAAACGCCCTTTGGCTGATGAAGATGACTCTGTGGTGACTAAGAAGCGCATTTTAACAGGAGCCAATGGTAATCCACATGTGAACGGTGTTGCAGAACATGACGATGAAGCGTTCGGCGAAAAGCTCGAGGCAAATTATTCTCCCCTTAAATTGACAGATTTGATACACACACTCACCTCACAGACATTCTCTTTAGCTCTTCCGGAAGGAAGCTATTTATCGTCGAATGAAACATTATTCGCGGGAACATGAACGAAGTCAAGCTCGTATCCAAGAACTTGAGCGACGGAAGAGCACTTGCGAAGCTGGTTTGGCTGCTATGTCAGCATGTTGGGCTCAGGTTTGTCATTATCATTTAGACCCTTTGAAGCCTAACCTCGCCTATCAATAGCTTCTGGAGACAATTCAGTTGTTTGTCAAACCTGATGACCTTCCTCCAGATAATATTTATGCAAAAGGTGGCCTGTCTTCTACTCATTTATTAATTCCACTGTACTCAAGCTTTGTTTTTTAGAGTTATTTGATTTGACTGCACGGATCCAAGCAGAGCCTTTGCAAGATTTAACCGTCGCTCTTGGGGATACCGTAAACGCGACGCAAGCTCTCGTAACCAAGTTTGTACAGATTGATGGCGAGACACAAGCACATATCTTCAAAAGTGAAGTTTTTCCGCAATGCCAACAGGCCCAAAACGAAGTAAAAGTCTCCGTTATTCTATTTTGACATGGTCGGCTGACAACAGAGTAGTGTGTCGTTTTGCGGTCGGAGATCAACATGCTGTGGGCAAAACTTCAAGATAGTGAATCACAGAAAGAAAACTATCATAACGCGCTTCTTGCAGCCGAAAACCATTTAGAACGGTCCCAAAGTCGCTCTGTGCGAGACATTGAATCACGCGCAAAAGTCAAGGTTCCACAAGTGAGTGAGGAGAAAGAGGAAGTGGAGCGCAAGCCGTCCTCTCCTGTAGTGAGTGGTTCGGTTACTATCTGGTGGGAGATTTGACCGTTGATGCTGTTCATCTCTAATCCTCATCCAGGTTTCCCCTTCCACCTCTATTCAGGCAAACGGAGGCCGCGACACCTTGGATTTGGAAATATTGCAAGACCGAGTTAAGAGCAGAGAAGCTAAAATTATTGAACTTGAGAGAGAAGCGGCATTGCTCAAGGACCAAAAAACCATTCTGGAGTTGGATGTTAGTCCATTGAAACTCTCATCGTCGAGTCTCTAACTTGTATCAACAACAGTCCAAAGCACTTCCACTGGAGCAAGTCATGGATAACCCTCATTATAAATCTGCACAAGATCGCGCGACTCACGCCTCAGCGATTCTCGAAGCGAAACAAGAACAGATACAGAAGCATACAGAAGAACTTTCTCAACTGTACGCGTTCCGGCGGGAGTGGGAAGACAATGTCACGGTAGGTTTCACCTTCGTCGCAAGGTCGCAAATTTGTTTGTTTATGCTTTGGTAGAATGCTGCTACCCAGGCTATTCAGGAGCTCAAGGCCATGCTTGCCAAGCGTGACTCGGAAAATGCTCGATTAAGGGAGCAGCGTGAACAGCAAAGTGCGGAATTGAACGAGCGGAAACAGAAAGATGCCGTCAAATATGCATCAATCCAGGAATATAAGTCGTTACTGGAAAGTAATTCGGTAAACTTCAAATTCATCTACTTTCTATTTTACCGAGCTCATCACTTTTTATTTATTTATTTTAGGAACGCATACAAATCTTACAATCTGAATTGAGTCGCTGTAAGGCCAAACTTGCTGCAAATGCAGGGGTTGAAGACCTCATGTTATTCTTCTTGGGGGGTAACACTGAGGATGTTCGTTACGTCGAGAGTCTCAAGGAGCAGAAACTGTCAATATTTGTCTTTCTATGTTCATTTTCACTTTCTAACGTGCTGCATAGCAACGCGGAGAATCGCGTGGCCGCTCTCGAACGGACGTTTTCAGTTTATCAAGACGGTCAGCCTGAACGTGTGGAACATATGAAAGCTGCAGCTGACGCTTTCAAACAACTTTCGGAAGCAAATGCTGAACTGGAGAAGTACCATCGTACTTATGGCGACTTGTCTACGCTTCCCCCTGATGTCTCCCGTCTTGCGAAACAGCTTCGTATGAAGGAGGAAGAACTGGAGAGATTGCGGTTGTCTGCAACACAACAAACTGAGGTATTCCAAGCCCATCCATACGCAATGCTCACACAAACTCATGCTCTGTAGTCTGAGAAGTCTCTGTTTATTGAGTTAGAAAAGTTGTCCACAGCCTGGGAAACTCTGGATCGCCAGCTGAAGAGTAAAGTCTTCGATCTTGCCAACCTTGAGGACCGCTTGGCGAAGAGCTCAGTTGAAGTGCGTAGAATACTTGGCTTGTCACAATCTTGCTGACAGGGCTTCATCTCAACAGAAGGCCAAATCCGACAACAAATATTACGCTGCTATGCGAGATAAAGAAGCTATAGAGGCTGAGCGTAAAAATCTTGCGAGAACCTTAGAAAAGCAGGGAAAGGCGGTCGACCATTTCACTGAATTGGAAAAACAATTGGAAACCCAAAAAGTGATTATTTCAATTTAGTTCATGCACATCACTCTATGACGTTTCTTTGTCAGACAATACTTGAAAATGATCTCTTTTCACTCAGGAAAAACAATGAAGCATTTAAGGAGAAGGCTCATCGTGTGGAAAAGGAAAATTATGAATTACAAGCACAGCTTGCGCTCGAGAAGACGCGATTCAACGAAGTATGTTTCATCTATTCGATTTATCTATTACCTGAATTGTTTATTTTTCAGATGACTGCACTAACAGCTGAGCGAGAACAAGCTCTTCAAATCAAAAGGAAAGAATTTCGTGCTAAAGAAGACGAGTTTATTCGTTCCAAAAAAGAGTTGGAGAGGGAAATGGAGCAACTTAAAAAGGAGATTCGTGTTGATTCAAGCCAGACCAAGTTTCATGGAAGGGATAAGGAGCTGAAAAATATGGAGGTGGGTCGACGAATATCCCTTATTTTGATTTACTTCTTAGCACGCCGCCCTTCCCTAGGCTCTTGTTATATGTTCAACATGCCACAGCAGTCCACGTACTACGATCATTACGAAGTGCATGCATAGTAAGTAACTTTCCTCACACTTTGCAGACAACCCTTTGATTGCAATGTGTTTCTTAGCGTTTTGCAAGGACTGTGTTGACAGTCGCTTATCGACTCGTCAACGGAAGTGCCCAGCGTGCCAAGTGTCATTCGCTCACTCTGACGTTCATACATTCTGGTTCCAATAACATGATATTAATATAATTATTATTTTTTACTTGCATCATAGAAATGACTGGTGTGGAAGTGTTTAAACTTACACCTCAATTCGTATCTGATTGTTTATTTAACAAAATTTCACACATGTACCGACTGACACATAATGTAATGAAGAAACCCAAAAGTTCCCCACTCTTTTCAACGTTTGACCCAGGCGTACTGTTTGACACATAAGTAATTGAAGCCAAAAGTGGTTGATTGGACTAACCCTTTTGCGCGCTTTGGCCAGACCAGTTTTCTTGCGTTCCACCATACGAGGATCACGTCTGGTGAGTTTAGCTGGTATGCAATTGTTAGTAATAAGGTCAGATGCATTTATCAGCAATTCGGCTGACCTCTTCTGAAAAGTGTCTCGAAATCTGGTTCATGCGCAACGACGCCTTTAGAAATGCCATGCGCAAGGGCTCCCGATTGGCCTGTCGTGCCACCACCACGAACAATCGCGAAGATGTTATATTTACCCAGTACGCCGGCAACTCTGAGTGGTCGTGTGATCCGTTCACGATCTGCTGGCAAGACAAAATATTCGTTGATTGGGAGATTGTTAACCAATATAGTAGTCGTGGTGACAGAATATGTTGGTTGCGTTGGGGTTAATCCGAGCATTTCGTCAGGTGTCGGTTCCAACTTTGGGGCTTGCACAGGAATCATCCAAACACGCGCAGAACTCGTTTTCCGCTTCCCGAGGGTGTACGAACGACCATGCTCGTCAAGCTCGACTTTCTTTCTTTTACCCCGTGCAAGAACAGCTTCCTTCTCATTGCTCTCGAACATTGTCGTAATATGGAGGATTTTTTCTCCGAGGTCGTGACAGCTGCCGATGGAGGCAATCCTATGATAATCATTGAGTTGGTTCAGTAGTTTAACTACTTTTCTGTAGCGGCCCATCGTCATTCGAGTGTTGAAGTCACCGGCCATCTCTACTTGGGTTTTCCAGACTGGGAAGAGGGGAGGGAGACTCGCGCGAGCAAAAGCCGGAAGTGGGAGGAGGTGACGAGCTCTGAGAAAGCTATGTGCACGCGCTATTGCTTTCTCCAAGTACATGACCTGGTCATGGTATAGCGGGCGAGTAGTGTAAAAACTAGGTGATTCGGGTATTGGCTTGGGTTTGTATTTTCTAGGCTCTCTGGGTACTCTGGGTACTCCATCATAAGCTGGATGTGAAGAGGCAAAAGAACGAATAAACAGAGATGTAGGAGTCGGAGGACAGCGCAAGATTAGACTTGGCCGTAGAAAATTCATTGATTAAAAGGTATGTAGCACTCCTGCTTTCGAAAGCACATTGTCACGTGGCATACTACATCATGATGGAACACGCTTGGACACCTTGGCTTGTACAGTACTATGGCTTCACTCGAAACCAACTTTTCTGCCGCTCTTGCAACATGGAAAGGTACTGATTACTAGACGTGTCAATTGTCTCGCTTAAATTATTTTGATTAGAAATAAACCTGTCAGAGCTCCAAAAAACGTTGGATGTCCAAGGCGTAGAGCTCGTTGACAGCCAAAAGGAGAGTCTTGTCGGTCGCAAATCTCTGGCTGAGAAGACAAAAGGTTAGGAAGGGACTCCCATACGCTATAACCAATGGCTGGTTAATCATAATCATTCATAGACTTCAAGAAAATACCGGATGAGGAGAAGCTGAATGCATTCAAGGGGTTGCTCAAAGGTACGCTGCTCACCAGGCTTATATGCCAAACCCCTTCGTTCCTTGACGTCTACTTCAACCGTCAGCGTATCAGACCGAAATTGATAGCCTTACAAAGCGCTCCAAAGCTTCTGACAACGCCTTCCTCCATGTCTATAAAGTTCTTGCTGAGGCCCCCGATCCATACCCGCTCCTTGAGGCGGCAGTTGTTCGTTTTTTGTCATATAATGTATCCATTATCTCTCAATACACTTCCTTGTCTCTAGGACCAGGCAGTCAAGGTCACAGAAGCCATAGAACATGAAGGAGAACTCCAGCGCCTGCGGGATGAAAATGCAGAACTGAAAAAGCGAATCAACGATTTTTCTTCCGTAGAGAATGCCAAGAAGAAGTTAGAAACGAAACTTGAGCATTTAGAACAGAAGGTTTGATGACTGCCTTCGTAATTTGGAGACAAGCTAACCTTGTTCTCAAGATGGACACGCTGATTCAAGAAAAGGTGTCACAAAAGGCCAACGAACTAACAGCTACCTACGATGAGAAATTCCGGAATTACGAAGAAAGGTAAGCCAACCTCTCCCAGCTTCAACTCCTCTTTTGATCACTGTTATGCAGAGAGCAAGACCTACGACGTCAAGTCACACTTTCCAAAAATCAACTGCGCGATCTACGTGTTTCCAACGAAAGCAACCAAGCGAAACTTTTTGACCACAGTCAAAAGCAAGGTAAGAATTGTAATACTCATGACTTTCTACTGGCCTGAACTTAGAGCAATAGATCAAGAGGTTGTTGCAAAGCTAGCAGAAGTAGACATGATTATTGCAGACCTGGATAGGGCTAACAGCCGGATAGCTGCGCTGGAGCATCGCAATGTAGGTTTTACTTTTATATCTCCATTCTTGTGGGTAATCCTATCATATAGGAAATTTTACGAGCGGAAATAGAAACTACACGCAGTGAATCTGGGACTACGGAACGGTCAGCTATCAAAGGGTTTCATGCAGTTTGCAGATTCAAAATTCCTGATTGGACTGCTTTTTCAGTGTCAAGGCCTTGGAATCACAAATTACTGAATTGGAAGCGGAATGTGAGGGCCTTTCGCAATCCCTTGAAGCACAGAAAGTTCGAACAATTGAGATGGAGGCCGCGGGCGTTAAAAGAGCGAAGGAACTTACCAAGGAACTTCAAAAGAAGGTAAATTTATTGCCTGTTCGGTTGACATAAAGTTTTCACCTCCTGTAGTCTACCGAAGTCGATCAACTCAGATTTAAGCTGAAGCAGTTGGACGATTATGACGAGATCAAACGTGAACTGGAAATCATGAAGGCCAGTTCTCTCTCTTCTTTCTAGTTCTTTATCTCGCATATAATTATCATATATTTAGTTTGTTGAATTTTCCGGTTTTGATGCAAATGACGATGAAGAGAAAGATCATCCGAACGGTTACGAAAACGGCCACCTTCCCAACTTCAATACCGACAAGAGTAGCTATAGAGAAGGGAAGTCTCTAGAATCGCTTCTTGCGACAAAGAATAGACGTCTGCAGGAGGAGTTGACAAAGTTTCGGGCATGTCATTATTTACAACCCTGATGTTTGACCTTGCTGATTATATGTTGAACAGATTCTTCATAACGAACTAGAACATTCGTTGCAAAGCTCTCAACAACAACTCGAGAAAGCGACTTCCGAGTTAGACAGGCAAAAGCACTTGAACGAGAAGCTGGAAAATGACCTACTGTCGATAAACCAAGACAACGATCATACTGCGGTACACTCTGAACGTGACGTGCTAGCGAATCTCGATATTGGCAAGAAGGTGTTAATATCATCGCTAGTGTCATGAAGGATGAGCTAAATATGCAAACAGGACACACCAATCCGCTCTACACCCATACCATTCACCCCATCGGCAGATACGTCAATTTTGCCAATTGTCACTAGTCAGCGCGATCGTTTCAGACAGCGAAATGCGGAACTGGAAGAGGTATGAGTTTTCGCTCAAGTCTTGCCAACGATCACATGCATTTAGACATTCATCTACAGGAGCTACGGAAACAATTCCAGATTATTTCTGAGCTGCGCACAGAAATCAAAACCTTGCAAGGCGACAACCTAAAACTGTTTGAGAAAGTCCGATACATGCAAAGTTATAGAGAAGACTCTGGATCTCGTCCTGTAACTCAGCTGGACCCACTGCCTCCGCCTTCAGGTCGATTGGATGATATGGGCAAGTATCAGGCTCGTTATGAGGAGGCTATGAATCCTTTTGAAGCCTTTCGTGGACGGGTACGTCACAATTGTAATGTTACAGGAATCAAGTCTTACTTATCCTTCTCAAAACAGGAAGCTACACGGGCATACCAAAATCTCAATCCAGTTGAACGAGGTGTTCTTATCCTTACACGTTCAATTCTCGGAAACCGCCGTGCAAGAGCTTTCTTCATCTGCTATGCGTTGGCTTTGCACATCCTTGTGATGTTCACAACTTATGAATGTACGAACTCTTCAGGAACACAGTTCGAAAGGCAACCATATCCCCACACTTCATAGCAAGTTGAACAATTTTTTTGGACATTCTAATATTAGTTAAATTATTGTGTGTACTGGAGCTGCAGGTTAGAGACTTATCTATATACACTAATGAAATATGATGTCAGGGTGGTGGGGGATGTTAATTATAAATTATATATCAGTCATCTTGGAGGCTTTTTGTTGCGATGAAAAGCAAGTGCATGGTTAGACGCGACGAGGATCGGATGCATCGCCTGGAATAGCAATTTCAAAATTTTTAAAAACCGATCGTAAGAGGTTTGATAACTCACAGTTTCTATTCTCAAAGGATCGATACCGTGTTGCTGTGCAATTTGTACAATGGCTTGTACCTTTTCATGCGTTTTCGATATATAGTCTATCATTTTGGCTGCCTTTGCTGCTCTTTGTGCAGGAGTTGTGACAGCTGCAGTTTGAAATTCAGCAGGAGGAGGATATGTTGCTGACCAGAATTGTCGAAGAAATTCATTCGCAGCTGTTTGGCACGTAATCATTTGCCTGAACAACCCATCCGGGATATCATCTTGAAACCATTAGCACGCCTAAAATTCATTTTTTTCACAATTGTATACCTACTCTTCCTGGATCTGACGTCGAGACGTGTTGTTACGTTCTGAGTCATTGCGAGGACGGCAGAATCTCCTGGTTTGCGTTCTATTTTCAACTGCAACAAAATTTTCAGTATACGCAAAGCCTTCGGCAGCTAGAGGATATGCACTTGGGTAAGCCGTAAATCCCAGTCTTTTAAGCTCGACTTCGCCCCCGAAAGTGCTACCGCTGGATCAGGTATCTTGCAGTACAATTAAGTCAAGTCAATCGAAACATCAAGCAACACACATCCTTGGACATAAGTTCTTGAGCTTGATTTTTCGCCATGCGACTTTCAAAGTAACGCTGTCGGTCCTGCATCTCCAGGAGAACTCCGATTGACGATTCTGGATCATGCAAATCATCGATGTCAATCTGGGCATAAGCATTCTAATCTCAAATGAATGAGTATGACGGATAGATATTGGGAAAGAAATCACTTCTCCACTGTCTAAGCGCCGGCGCTTTGCTGGCGGGTTTTCACCTCTTGACATTCTGTTAGTCGTTTGTATAATAATCATTCAAGGTGTTTGCTCACAAGGCAGAATTGAGAAGTCGTTCTGAATGCTCGTTAAATTTCCTGATGAGGGGCAATACAGCTTTTTGTCGCCCTGCCTGCATGGTGATATCTTTATCATTACCAGTCTAAAATGTGAATAATTCAATTAGAAATAGTAAGAATGGAAGGATATATCAGCAGTACCTCCCCATGGTCTTCCCAAGTTGCACCAAGATTGACTAAAATTTCTACTTGGTCATGTCGCTGCCGCCTTGGCTCCAGTTCTGCAAGGAGCCGTAAATATCCTGGCCAACTAAAATTTGGAGATGCTCACCATCATCATCTCTCTCCAGGTATTTATCAAAAATGGGGTCATCTTTGACGACATGTTGCGTAGCAGACGATCGAATCGACGCACGGTGAGCGTTGAAAAGCTTGGATTGAAAATACCGCTTCCAAAACTGTTCTTCCGACAGCTTTAACCAATCTATTCAATACTGTTGATAGTGACTGATAAGTATGAGATCACTGCACTTTGTTGGGTACGTTTTCACTGTAAGCCTTAGCTACGATAGGGTATTCATCAAAGATGTCATGCACGAGTTGAGGGGTAATTCGGATCTTGATTTCGCCTCCTTCTACGGCCTCGGGTCGAGGATCCACAAGTTGCCCTGGTTTGCCTTTCCGTTGACCTTCAGATGCTGCCTGAGCTAAAATCAGATGCTATAGGCCGAGGTGAGTACTAAACTAGGTTGAACAACATGTGCCACTTGCTTCGCGACCATCCCAAAATTCTGATTCAGTGATTTGTCTTGTCATTACCAAGTCCCGATGCAAGGAGCCCAATTCTGGATTGCTCATTAAAACTTTTTTGCGCAGGCGGAAATCACTAGCAGGGTCGCTCCCCGTGATGACTGGTGTTGCTGTTCTCTCACTAGAATCAGAAGGAGCTCTAGAAATGGAATGGTGCGAGGGTGCAAGATGTTGTTTTGGCGGTATTGCTGAAGGTGTCGGGGTGGCACTAATTGATGGGACATTCGCGACTTTGAGCGGTGTCAGACTCGGCTTTGGAAGGCCCTCTGTCGCACTTTTGTTGCGACTTATGATAGAAGTAAGCTCTTGTTTAAACTTTTCACGTTCTGCAACGGCGACAGGTTGAGGGGCCGTAAAGGTAAAGTTGTGGCCTGTTTCATCTCCAAAGAGTGCGAGCTTCAGTCTAACTTGAGCGGCTCCCTCTTTGCTGCAGAAAAGAGCTATTATATCTGGTGAGTTACTGACAAAGTGGGGCGTAACAAGGGTGGGACAAAGAACCAACTAACATGCCGCCTCAGCGTACGCAACACGTATGGAGGGTGCTTTCTTTCCATCCTGTGTCCAGTGTAGATAGGTGTCGGTTAGCTCTAGCAAGCCTGGCAATTTCTTGCAAGACGCCTTCGCTGTGCACACCGTGGTAGGCATAAACCTAGAACCAGTCCCTCAACTGCTGGCCATGACAGTTTTGGATGTTATGTAAGCTACCCACAGCTAATCACCTTGCTATCATGTCCAATCGGCAGCTCATAGTTTTCGATTTTGACTGGTATGCCGATCTAAAATATCCAATTGTTATATATTCTCATATAAAGTTATTAGGTCAATGGCAGATCAGGATACTGACACATGGATCTTTGAAGTTCTTGCTCCTGATCTCCGTAGAAAGATAACGCAGCTCATGGAAGATATTCAATGGACCGACCTTGTGTAAGAAAAAATACAGTGCTTCTGAACATTGTCGTTGATTCCTAGTCGTCAAGGGCTCAATCTTTGCGAGAAGCACATGCTCGTGGAATCACTAAAGAGCAAATCGTGCATACACTCCAAATCATGCCTTATGTTTGTGGATTTTGACAAGTTCATATCTTCAGTTGCTGACCCAGAGATGCCTAGCATCCAGCGATGGTTCGAGCTGTCACAAATCTCAAAGCGGGGGGCAAGACTACATTCTTGTGCCTGTCCAATGCTAACTCAGTCTTCATCTCAACAATCTTGGAAGTAAATAAACTCTTAATTGTCTCAACGTCTCCAATTTAATTGACCACCAATAGTCAAAGGGGCTGGAAACCCTGTTTCAAGAAATCATCACCAATCCAGCAGAGTGGGAACCCTCTGGACTTCTCAACTTGAGAAGAAGGGTTGACCCCGCGGGCCCACAACATAACTGCGAAGTCGGTTGCAGTCCGAACATGTGCAAAGGAACGTTTGTTTTATGCTTGGTTGATTTCTTTTGACTTCAAGTTACAGGCGAAGAACTAGATGCCTTCTTGAAGAGACAGGGTGTTGAATATGATCGCATCATATACGTTGGCGATGGCAACAATGACTTGTGTCCCATTCTGCGACTAAGAAGGTGTGCATTGATGTATCTGCATAAGAAATGGGCTGAAAAGAAGGGAAAAAACATTAGCCAAGATCTGGTGTTTTGCAGGTCACATCGCGGGCTCCAAAAACGCATTGAAAATGAAGCCGAGGCTTTGAAACCCGGTGTTCGCTATTGGGGAGGCGCTTGGGAAATCGAAGAGATGTTCAGCAAACTATAATTCACGGATGGACATCCATTCATCATCGGTCAACGGATATATAAAAATGGAAAATGTAAGCAGTGGGAAGCAGCAAGTATCAGGTTTCTTGGTACAAAGTACGACAGTCGATCGCGTACATTGGGAAAAAAAAGTTAGATAGACAGGAGAAAGGGGGGCTAGAATGACAGATAGAATATTTGCACATATGAAACTGAATCACGAGCAAGGGAGGTGCGAAAGAGCAGGCGGCAAAAAATGCGAACAAGCTGCGTTGAACAGGGGGGAAGGCATTGATAGAACAATGACAAGGATAAGGCAAAGGGAAAGATAAACCATCATCTTGGCCAAACATCTCCATTTCCCCTTCGTGTATCTTTAGAACCGGTAACTGTCTGTTGTTGGGACCCATCTACAATTTGAAATGGGTTGCGTTGCTGGGTCGGGCCCAGCTGACCTGAAGGAATAAGCTGCGTGCCATGGAAAGACGGAGCAACGGTTTGAGCCGGCGGCGCCACGTGCCTTGCCGACGAAAGAGGCCCGACAGGATATCCCTGATATTGATCAGGTTGAATGGGCACATACATATTACTCACTTCCGTCCGCCGATCGATCGAATCGAAGGTAGACGCGACTTGATGTTGACCTTGATTGTTGTAGTTCGTCGGATAACGGTTTCCAGACGTAGTAGTGTTACTCGTGTATGCTTGCGGAGGACTGGAGATGATGTTTGATGTGCTATAAACACCAGTAGTTCCATCGTTCCGAGCGGCTGCCCGTACATTGGACATAATCGCATCTCTTCTAGCGTTGTTGTCTTCGTCCGCCAACACCGTTTGTGGCTGGTACGCATGCGATAACTTCGACGGTGCAGCGGGATATCTGGAATGTGAAGTTGTCCAACTCGACATACCGGTATTTCCAGCCATCTCAGCTTGTTGTTGTAGATACTCAAGTTGGGGATATGGTTGAGCTGCAGCAGCCTTTCCGGCTTGTCGACGTTCCCACTCGCGCATAGCGTCATCTCTGTTGAGTATCGGCGTTAAAGTGTTGCGCCCGGCAATAACATCTTGGTTCATATGTTGGAGTCTAGCCAAAGCAGGAGGGACCGAATCCATTTGGTTAATGGTATTGGCACGGGTTCTAGAATTTGGAATGTATGGGTTGGGTGGTATGTTCGCGGTCAGGTGTGCCGTCCCCAGACTACCTCCAGTCGTATGGCTTGGATATTGTGAACTAGCAGCGTTTGTCCCGAGCTGTCCCGTCGAGTTTTGATGAGTAAGACCTCGATGACCAGGGGCCGGTGGGTTGGAAACATATTGTGGGTGCTGTTGCTGTTGCTGTTGCTGCTGTGTTGCAGGAGCAGGTTGCTGTTGCTGTGACTGATACGCAGGAGTAATGCCTTCCGACGAGGTTGAGTATGCTGGCGTTGAATGCTGGGAATTTTGTGGGGTTATATAGGGATTTCGGAAGGTGTTCGCAGTCTGTGACTGGGCTTGCGCAGTATAGGCCTGATGTTGAGCCAGATGGTGATTGTACGTAGCGGCATCCTGATAGGCACGGGTGCCTTTTGGCTGAGAAGGTACAAGTCCGCCAAAAGGTCGTTTTGGGTCAGCCCCGGGACCTGCCAATGATGGAAGATGCGTATTCGCAAGACCGTCAGGCTAATGAATGTTCAGAATTAGAGGGAACCAAGAGAGAGAGAGAGAGAATTCGCACCACAAAAGGTTTCGTGAATTTCTCACCCGTGATGAACGGGTGCAACCTTGCTTGCTGAGGAGTCCATCGTGTAACAGGATTTAAATTCAATAGACCCTGACAGAAATCGATAAACGCTGCTCGATTGTTCAATTCTGATGAAACCCATGAGAAGCGGAACGAATCAAACACAAGGTTACATTACCCTTATCTAGTTCGTGGCCCTGCCGCGATGATTTTGAAGTGGGCATTGGAGTCAGGTTGATAATCTCTGGTAGAGTGGTCGCCTTGAAGTACTGTTTCCCCGGTTGCTCGTTGGTATTATGTTCTCGTGAATATTGCTCCAGGCCTTTCAAGCGGTATTTTTTCTCATTTTGATTGAGATGTGGATTCCACACCTCGTACGAGTCGAAGAACTGACTGGTTTGCTTGCCCGTGTTGAGCATACTCAATGGTGGCATACTGAAGAAGTTCGGCGTCATTAGTCGGTTATGAGGCGGGGTAATCAAAATGGAACTCACCCAAGCATATCAATGATACGTGTCAGTTGATTATATTCACTTGTACCAGGGAAAAGCGGTAATCCAAGAAACAGCTCAACAGCTATGCAACCCAGAGACCAGACGTCAATGGCTGCAGTGTATGACATCCCCAAGAGAACTTCAGGGGATCGATAGAATCGAGACTGAATATAAGTATACACAGTCTGACGTTCGTGACATGCTGAACCAAAGTCGATAACTTTGATTTGAGGAGATTGAAGGCTAAAGTTGCAGATATCAATAAGAAGCTCTACGCAGCACAGAGCTACGACTTACGATTTTAACAGAATGTTTTCAGGTTTGAGATCGCAGTGGATCAACCGAGCTTCTTTCAGTACTGTCATGGCATCTAGCAATTGTGCCATGAAAACTTTGACAAGTTGTGTGCTCAGGCCTTGGAACTGGTTTTGTTTGATCAGTTCGTAAAGGTTGGATGATAGCAATTCGAAAACAAGACAAAGATGACTGCGATGAATGAATGAATCTCGAAGTCGGAGAATGTGGTGCTCGTCGTTGGGATCGCAAGATTTGTTGAGCTACAAGGAAAGCTGCATAAGTTTTCAGCTTATCAGACAGAAGCCCAACTGACCAATTCTAAGATAGTCACTTCCATCATACTTTGATTAAAGTAAGCTGGTTTGTTCTTCACTACTTTGACAGCTACAATCTCGTGGGTTTTCATATTCTGGCATTTGACTACTTGGCCAAAGGTGCCTTGCCCCAGGATGTCAAGTATCAAATACCTGGATTGGTATTGAGTAATATCAACATGAATTTAGAAGTTGCGTACTTGTGACCATCATCACTTCCAAGCCAATCGTTGACATACAAAATGTAGTCGTAGTCCTCGTTGTCATACCCATCGTTATGAGCTGGTTTACTCGGCTTAGTCAGAACACGCCTAGGGTTGTGGGTTGATTCGTATCGAAACTGCGGGTTACAAATGTGATATGTATCTAGAATGTTGGTGGTTAGCAGTCGTAACGGCTATAAATGAAGGGTGAAGCATATAAGCATCACAATTTAGGTTGAGATTTGAACGGACGTACCGAGAGATAGATACCGTCAGTGCCCATACGACGCCCTACCGGCGATACATCAAGCCTAGGCTGTAGATCATGCACAGTTCGTACTCGACGGAAACCAGGCGCCCGTCTTTTAGGCGGAGGGTCAACCGCCATGGAGTGATCTTGTGGGTAGTAGTGGGAACCTTGCCCAGTGTTTGGATGCAAGTATGATAAAGGGGTTGAAGGGGTTGAAATCGAAGATTTTATACTCATCGCTTGTGGGTTAACATGGGATTGCATTTGGGGATGCGGGCTGGATGTATCCATGGAGTAAGATGGTGGGTAGTTGTTGGCGGAAAGACCAGATGAATATGTGCTGGATGAGAGATTTGTTTGAGACGCGTATGCAGTGGGTATGGGGGGTGTCAAGGATTCATTTTTTACTTGAGAGTGATTGCGGTTATGGGATTGATACGTTCCAAGGTGCGTTCGTTGATCAACTGTGGTACTATAAGGATATGATGCCGTTGTCGGAGAGTACTGAGACTGATGTGAATACTGATCAAGTGGTGAGGCCGAATTGGGTATGTTGGGAACACGTAGCGGAGAGCGACCCCCGAGATTTGCAGGAAGATTATTGCTTTCATGAGCGGGTTGCAAGCGTTTTGGAGGTTGTTGAGAGGCAGACTCATTATAATATATATCAGAATATGGATCAGGAGGAGAGGTTGGCGCATTGACAGATCCAGTTCCTGACATCGATTGAGGTTGATATCCAACGGTTGAAGGATAGAATGAATTGTGCGACAGTGGCGGTTGCTGCCTTGAGCTAGTCATGACTTGATTATCCGAATTGAATGCACCCTCTAGATCGTCAGGCTGATGATGGCGTCGAATTCTTGAGGAAGATGTAAGATTTCCCCCAGCAGTGCCGCCTAGCGACGCACTGCGGGCTAACTGCCCTTGCCCAGTGGATGAGTAGGGTGACCCCAGTGATTGTTCTTGCTCTAGTAATTGAGAGATTCGAGGTTGTCTGTTGAGAGGTTGAGCTTGATGAGTGGATTGAAGTCGCTGTGAGGACTGGGGTGGAGGCGGCGGTGGTGCTGTGTAAATATATGCAGATTGTGCATGGGCTGCCTGGACTGAAGATGAGAGCGGGTCGACCTGGGTCTGCCAACGGGGCAAATCGAAACTTTCGTTGGAGTCGGCCATGTAGAGTTCAGGTTCCGACATGTTTCGTGGTCACTATATGATGGTCAAGTCCAAGTTGGTAATACAATTCTTTTTTTTTGCTAAATCTACTTTAAATTGGCCTCCAGCTCTTTCAGGCACTCTACAATCCCCTTTTCACCCTCCTGCTGCAGAGATAGGAACCCAGGAGGAATATCAACAGATAGAAATATCTGTTTCTGAAAGCGCCTTGCTACAATCATCACTATTTTAGCACATCGCTCATCCCTATATCTCCCCGACAACGTCAACGTGACCCGGGTAAGTCCTTACCTAAACGTTGAGCCATCGATAAAGCAATATCAGAGCTTGACGACCGAAACAAGGATGTCGAAGCCGACGGTGCTCCAGGCTAACAGAAATTTGTTAATGCGCGAATTCGGCTTGCTATGCTTGCGGAAAACCTACAACTCTTGGTGGCATCGCACAAGCCCAGTCATTGCACAAGTTCCCGCGCAGTACGGCTTTCTCGGCGTCACCTGTGTCGCCATCAGCGATCCCGATCCATAGCATATATGTGTCTACTAGCTGGGTTATTTGGAGTACAAGGGATGGCAATGACGGGTCAGAAGTTTCTAGTCGCTTCAGTCGAACATTCATTCTGTTTTCAGAAGGTAATATAAGAGGCTTTTTTATACTTTCTGTTATATCTCATTATGAACATTGTAGCAGAGTCACTCACTGAGGTTGACATTTTTTTAGACGCGATGCGGATGGACGTTCAAAAGTTCTCAGGAGTCGCTGGAGTCCTATCATCCCATTATTTGCAACTATTGTGCCGGGTCTTTCTTAGACTTGAATGTATCTCTAGCACAGACTGTCACATCGACGAGACAACGTTCAACAATCTAATCATATGGAGGGAGTTAAATGCGATTGTGGCCTTATGGCAGAGCTCAAAACGAGCCATACGCCGAGTAATCCCGATCGGTATGTTCCGCAATATGTTATTGACATCAGACTCGGCTGGTGCTCAGTTTTCCTTCCTCAGCGACTTTTACAGATGCTCCAAATCAAAATGTAGATTTTGGAGTAAGCCCACCACTACTTTATTTATCTGACGACCTCAAGTGTTAAAAGGCTGGGCCGACGCACTCCAGCCTACACAAAATATGGGCACTCCAAGTCCGGCAACGTCTTGGGCGCCTGCATCGTCGACAACTCCATACAGACCTGTGAAAAGGACCGCATCTAGTATGGAAGAACCATCTGACTTTCCTCAAGCTTCACCGTCGCAAAAGCGAACAAGACTCATGGACGCTGCCTTGGGAGCCGGTGGGTCTTCCGGAGGCACTCCGAGTAGGGCAAGAAATATAGATCCACCTCAAGCTTCACCTCCAGGTAGCCAATCTTTTCGAATCTAATAACATCCCTGAATCATATCATAGCGAGGTTAAATGCCAACAATATCGCATTTCCTCAAACACCAACAAGGTCCGCCAAAAGATCTGCTATCTATTCGCCTACTCCGGACCCTTTCGATTTCGAACCGGGAAGTCAACAATCCACCGCCAGCACCACACAGGCAAGTGATTACTCAGTAAAATAATAATTGTGACTTCTGACGTCTGGGCGCTGCATTAGGATGATAACAGGGCCTACGCACTGGAGTCCGGAGAACTTACTCCAGATTCGATTGAAAATATGGTCAATGTCCTCGGAAACATCCCAGACTACATTCGAAAACTTGGCAGGAAATTAATTGCTGCTGAAAAAAGTCGTGACGCAAGGACCAAAAAGATCGAATATCTTGAAGATGAAGTGAAAAGGTCTGATGAAATCCCTGTATTCATTAAATATATCTAATGCTCTCCGCCGCCGTGCTGCCAGACTGAGGGACAGACAAAAAGAACTGGAGCTTATTATCGCCGGTTATGAGGCTAGGGGGGTTTAAATGAACTACAGCCTCCATCAAACTCTCTATCTTCTTCATCAATATATCTTTTCCTTCTTTCCTCTTAGAATCCAGTTTATTGTCGTTGGGGTTCTTGCCCTACTCAGACATAACATAAGACTAGGTAAACTATTTGTTAATATTTCACTGCTTTGTGCCTTTCTGAAGTTTATTTAACCCTTATGATACCCATCTAGTGTACCTTTCTATCCATTCCGGGAGGTTGAAAACGTTTCAAGATCTGAAAATCTCGAGTTTCACCTGTTAGCGCTTTAGCACTCAACCGTTCGCCCCTCGGGCCATTTATTATAATGTGCAACCTGCCCTTAAAATTTACGACATAGGAATCGTTATATATTCTCAAAATTGATAAGCATTTGTGCCATTTAGACAGCCTGTCGTCTTGGTGATCTTGGTTACACCTACTACCGGAAAGGCTCCCTCATAATTTTTGTGAGATGTTGATGTTGCGTATGAGCTTCGGCAAGTCGGCAAGCAAAAAGTTTCAAACTCCTGGAATGCGCTGAAAAATATTATAGGTGGTTGAAAGGGTCGTTCTTTGGTCCCCAAGCTTGTGCGCCCACGTCGGACGAGGGTTGCATTGTAACCAGCAGCTGTGCGTTTCGCAGCCATTTCTGTCTCGACATTCTCATGGAGAGATGACAGCCTCGAAAACGTGCGGCGGATGCTTTTTGAAGAAGCACTCGGTATTGGCGGTTAATGTGGTCGCCACTGAGCAGCTCCAGTTCCCCTTAATTTTAAAAGTTCACAAGGACAACTGATGATTTGATCATCATGTTATATCGCGTCGGTAGATTCAGCACTACTGTACAAGTGGGTCAGTATATCGACTTCTGTATTTACTCCGCGGCAGATCTGGTTATTAACTTTAAATATTTTACTTACAAACCTTCTTTCTCAAATCATTTGCTCGCAGCAGATAGAGCACGTGGCTAATAATAATTATCAGGAGTGTGGCGCAATGATCCCGAAAGCTAAAATCCACCGCAGCAGCATAGAATTCAAAACGTATATTCAATGAAGATTCACGATCAATCTTCTATTTCTGAAGGGGAGCAGGAAAACATATGGCTGTATGTCATATACGAACATTTGCTTCCGGACCGACACATGGCGTTATATGGATTTCTCACAGGAAAGATCAGACGCGCTGTCAACCTCTGTCAACACGATAACCTACGACAGCCGACCGGAATCTTTTTTCCAGTTTAGACAAGAGAAGAAGGGGTCCTTGTTGACTTGAGTTGACTTGCCACACGGGCGAAGCTGGGCGACGGCGGTGCCGGACTGCTTCATCGTCCGATTAAAAAGGGAAAGGACCTTGAAGGGAAAAACCACCGTGACCTGGACATCCAGATTCAGAGGATTCCGATAACTGTCGATGGTGACACAAAAAAAATAAAATCCTGGGGTACAAGTCACTTTGTCAGAGCTATGACGCTAGTTGCATTTTTATACTATCTGAGTTTGATGGTTTCGAGAAGACGTGATAATCATGATTATATATATGCATATGCCCATAACGCAAGCGGCTAACTTACGAATTGGGCATTATAGTACATTGATGCCGTTGCAGATTGCATGAATTCAAGCATATATATTGTCTGAAATTAGGAAGAGTAGGAAATGCTGCCTGTCCACGAGGTAACTAGGGGACCATCCATAAGCAAGAGTCCAGTCCTGACGCCGGTCTTGTGGACTACGTGATGGGTGGACGGCTGCAAGAGTGTCTGACGTTAAGCAACGGCGGGGGTCAGCGCTGTTCGTTCCGAGAATGGAACAATGGAATTCGGCGAAAAGAATGTGTAGGAACCGATCACTTCCTAATTACTATAAGTAACTTAGTCAAGGGGATGAAATACTGCAGTATAATCACCTGAAAAAGTCGCGATGACGTTAACCCTTTATAAGGGAAACATGGGGTATTGGCTAGGGTCCAATATGTGTTGAATGCTAGCAGGGGGGAAAAAAGTGATAGGTTGCAGTGCATCGAAAAAGGAATGATGAGGGTGAGCCATGAAGGATTTGATATTTAGGAGGCCTGTGCTGCTGAAAGCAAGAAAGTATAAAGATTCATTCAGCAAAAGGTTCGCCTCCACCACATGACAAATCGTGTCCACCAGCTACCTTCCCAGGCATCGGTACGCTGTTTTGAACTGACCCACATGGATCCCGTCCCAAATTGGATTTGTCTTCCCTCAGGACCGTCATCGTCCCCTTCTTCAATGTCCACGTGACGAGAATTAGGGACGGGAAACCGAGGGAATGGGCGTCGAGAAACGAAAGCAGGGAATAACTTGACAAGTTGTAAAATTTCGGGATTTGCAAGATCAGGAGATGTCCAGACTCGCAGATATTGCTCATCAGCGTCATCATATACATTGTCATATTGAGTGAAGGATATTGGGTTATCTCCGTAAGAAGCGATAGGACTTGTAGGTTCCTCTACTTCCGTAGCTTTTACAAAAAGAGATTCAGTGTTTGCTGAAGGTGAAGAAGAACGCATAGAACGAGTTTGGGGGGCGTCTAAAAATGGGTCGCTCGGTGCTCGGGCGCGCTTCGATTGCACATTTGAGGCGCCGTCGAAATGTTTCTGATGGGAAGGGAGTGGCTGCGATTGTGCGCGTGAATGGATGAGGGGCAAGCTTGAATCTGCCTTGTGTCCATATGTTGATGGAGGGATCTTCAGGGAAGGTGCTTCTTCAAATGCAAGTACCTAATCATCCCAAGTTGGATCATTAACTGGAGGATCCTTCCAAGGGAAAAACGCACCCCTTTCAGAAAATCAATGGCTTCAAGCATAAAATCTTTCCCTCTAAAGCCAGAGATAAATACAACATCAGTAAGTATGTCGACGCTCGTCGGTGGACAATACTTACGCAGCTTCTTTGAATACGGCGTCGTCGAATTCCCATTCAATCCTATTCCTTCCAGCACCACCGAGTTCTTCTGGGATGACCTGTAAACGCATTACGGCCCACAGACTATCAAATAATGTGTGTAAAAAAAATCTATTTTTTAGATGGATGTGCTTACGCCTCAAAGAAAGGTTGGGTGCCCGGCATGCCCGTATTGCACCAATTGCGTACAAAACGCGCCATCCGCTCATAACGTTCTGGATGCAAAATAAAATAAAATCAGTTGGTATGTTACCAGCGACGAAAAGACGACTTACCCTTCTGAGCCGCTGGTCCGCGAGGGTCAGCTCGGGCATGTGGCATCAAGGAGCCGCCTGGCGTTGTAGCACTAAGCTGGGCTTGAAATTCAGCGTGTCTACGAACGTTGATAGAACGATGATATCCTGATCGTATTGAAGCCTGCAAACGAGCAAAAGGTGCGCGCTGTGATGGTGGGAGGGTGGCAAGTGTTTGAGTCATAAGTCGACCTGAATTATCGTCCTGACCATAATACCTGAAATTCATTAATATGCCGTCATTATCTTGTAGTGTTTGGGTAGATTTTGGTCATACCAGGATCGACAGTATTCTGCGAATCGTTCGAGTTCGCTTGGGGCAACTCCAAGTGGCGTAGTCGATCTGTTGCGACCACTCGGAGGGGGGGTCGGTCTACCGTTTCTGACTCCCCGAGAACGTCCAGAAAAAGGAGGAGAACCAGGAGACATCATCCGTCCAGCCGATTTTGGACTATTTGGAGTAGATATCGAAGTTGTAGAGGGAAGGTCATAAAGGAGAGTTTGGGGGTCATGAGTGCTAATGACAGATGACGGCTTAAAAGAATTATCAAAGTTGAGGGGTGAAGGTGGATGCCGTGGTCGTGGCGTCTGTAGACGATAGGAAGAGCCTGACATATTTATCCAAAATTTGTGGCAACGACTTGGACACTGTTATCTGGCAAAGAACCGCCTGGGTTGCTCTGAGATAATCGACAATGAGAGAAAGGGTCAACCGAGTCAATATCGGGTTTGAATGAGAGAAAAAAAAATTCGTTGACGAAGTACGGCTGTATAGATGGTGTCAACGAGAAAGACGGTGTCGTTGTTGAGCGAGAGGATGAGCGGGATGCCTCTCTAGGACCGGTCACTGCAGGCCATGTGTTACCGTTACATTCGCGTGACAGAATCTTTTTTTTGTCACGGTGCGGCCGATTCCATATTTAGTCAGTCTTGGCTTGAAACACCACACTTGGGTATACCGCTTGGCTGGTCATCCTAGTTTACACATTTGGATCTGGGACCTTATAAATTATAGATCTGACTTATCTTGGAGTCATTGACCAGCTGGAGCTACTTATTTTCGATTGATTCTGGCCTTTTGACTGGTTACTATTGCAGAACCATCGCGCTTATGGAATGTTGCAGTCTCATTTTCTGGATTCTAAATAGAACTCTTCTATTGATTACATAGAACGACAGAACTTCCTGCTTCACTAAACTCCGAGTCAGCCCGCATTCGGAGGTTTTCTACTCGTTTTCTACCCTGTACCAGTCAACTTTTAAGGCCAGCCATCTCCGGGGCCGCGAGGACCATAAATCATTGAGAGTTGGACAAGTGGACTTCTTGTTGAAGAAGAAGTATCCAAATTCGGGCGTCCAACACAACATCATAGGTTTGGTTTCACAACAAAGTACGTTCTCTGTGATGTAACTTACATATTTATGTGCTGATATTTTTCTCTAGTTGTCAGATTCGACCTTCAGTTTACTGGAAGGAATTCTATCCCATTTGAATATCGTCATTGTAGTTGACGCCTCCTTGAAATGGTTCCGACCCCGTCTCTCTTCGAACTTGGTGGAATATGTAAGGTTGATCAAGGGGTCCGGGTTTCCCTGGTCAAGTATTTCCTAGTACTTGAGTTGCGGTTCTGCAGCTTAGCCGAGGCCCGAAGCGTCTTCTCCAACGGCTAACTGTCGCAAATTCGTTGCCATGTGTCAGCCTCGCAGCAGATAAGCGACACACCTCTCAGCCAATATTTTCTTCAGATGAATATCTGATCGGGAAACGGCTGATTTTTTCTTTCCGTAAGATCTTTTAATCTCCTGTTGTCCCGGCGGAACGAAGTGACGATGTAGTTTTCTCAATATGGCTTGCAATCCGCTGCTTTTAGTGGTTGAACAAGTTCATGTGCATCTAGGCCATCAGAACATGTCGTCCTGTCATTGTGATATGTCTAAAGGAAATTGTCAAAGTGGGCATACTTATGTCACATCCACGATAAGTAAGTTAAAGTTCTAGTTGTCCCTGGTTTCTTTCAGGTGACGACTATGCAGCTTTTGCATGATGTGAGTGACACTGAGTGTTTGACTATGTTTCTTCCGGTCAGGCACATCCAACGACATGGCATAACTATGAAGAGGACAGGTTCTGATAAGTTTCTGGAAAGGTTCCGAGGTGCCATTTGCTATTTATCACTTGGAATCCAAGCTGAAATATGTATTATTAATGGAGTTCGTCAGGGGTTGCCTTGGGGTTGCCCAGTTGTCTAAAAACAACAGCCAGGTACGTCCATGTGCAGCACTCCATCTCTGAATTGCAATATTGATGCCGCTATTTCATCCTTCTCGGTTTTTTTGTGAGCATCTAAAACTGAGGGAGGAACATTCGTTGGCCTCATCTACGATGTTGTCAAAGGGATGGTATGTAGATTATGCTGCGGGGTCATTTTAGTATCATAAAAGTACCAAAATCAATGGCAAGGTTGCCATCCCAGCAATTTGGCGCAAAATGAGAAAGATATATGGACGGGAATAGCCGAAAGTTTACTTTGATCGAGATAAGGGGATGAGATCCGCCGACACGGCAGGAAGAGTAGCACGAGGAGGGAAGTGAAGGATTCGGAGCGGAGAACGGTGGATAGAGAGCAGGGAGCCGATACTTAGGCCAAATAAACAGTTTTGGAGGCAAATCTGTAATCTGCATTCGGATTTCCGCGGCAAATGTCAGTTCTCGAATAAGTTTTCGCATAAAAGAGACGATCAACATTTTAGAATGCTTTTGACGCCCTCTTTTTACTAGTCGTTACGACGAGGAATGAACTTGTCCTCATCGCCATCAATACCTCTTGATCACAACCGTTGGCAGCTACCAGACATCCTCACCTCTCGTGACAAAAAAATGTCAATTGACTTTCAGCAGTCAACTACGCAACCTCATCACCCTCTTTATTCACAGCCTGACATCGACCAATCATTTATCCACAATTCAGATACTTCCTCCCCAACTCACCCGCATATAGGCAATCATTTACACCACCATTCTTTTGACCAGTCAGAACCAATGGATACTGGCGACCACCCTAGTTACGGTCTTTTCTCCGACTCCTCGTCCCCTGCGCCCTTTAGCTCGCAGCGTTATCGTACTAACGCGTCGTCTTCATCCTCCCTTGGACCTCCGTACGGTATAAATTCCGAGAGTATGTACTCTCACTCCTCTTTCACGGATTCCGTACCATCTTTCAACGGTTCAAGCGGTAACACCTTCGATATAATGAGCAATATGAGTAGCGGCAAGGTGTCCCCTTTGACCCCTGCTGACTCGGTAAATGGCTTGCACCATTCGCCCGCCTTTCCGCCGTCAGGAAAGGATTATCCACCCACAGCCTTTGGTGATATTCACGAGCGTCGACTTCCTACTGTAGGCTCCAATGGCTATCATTCTGAATACTCCGATGAATACTCGATGGGGAATATGAACAATGGCCTTTCCTTTGGTCCGTCCGCTATGCAGCACTTTCAAGATCGTCTTGGCCGTTTCCCTTCTGATCGGTATGCCCATCAGACCGGTCCCCCTGTTCCCTCCCATATACCCAATGGTCACAACTCTGACTTGATGAGGGGTGTCGCTCCTCACGCAACGCATTCCTTCCGCGACGGAAGTTTGCCAGTATATGAGGATATGCCACACTACCTCGGACCCTCTCATCCAGAAATGAGGATGCATGCTGTTGATGAAACTCTGGCCAGAATGAAACTTCAAGGCCATCCGATCATGGGTGCTTCGAATGATCTACAGACTTTCATTCGGTAGGTATTTGCAATCTTTTTGATCTCGTGCCGTCTGATTCAAATTTCTTTAGGCCTTTCCTCGATCAATATGTGCGGACGTCAAATAGGCTTGCTTTCGGAGAGCGAACTGTAATCGTCATGTCCAGCAAGGTAGCACAAAAGTCATATGGCACCGAAAAACGGTTAGTATCTTATTTTATCCAAAGAAAGTTTTTTGATCACTATTCTTAGTTTCCTCTGTCCTCCTCCTACAGCCATAATGATTGGTAACTCGTGGTGGACGGACGTCGTTCGGAGAGGAGAGGACCCCAAGATTTCCCCCCCCAGAGTTGTTGTCTCGATTTCTGGGGAACCCGCAGCTCAAGAAGGGACTATCGAATGGACAGGCTCCTCGGGAAAATCCTTCGACGTGAGTGACCCTCCAACAGGGACAACTTACATTGGGCGCTGTGTCGGCAAGCAGCTCTTTATTTCCGATGTCGACGAGAAAAAGAAAAAGGTTGAAGCCCTTGTCAAAATTACAGCGCCCGCATCCGATGATGAGCCTGAGCGAGTTATTGGCGTGTTTCCCAGCCGTCCTATCAAAGTCATTAGTAAGCCTAGCAAGAAGAGGCAAAGTGCAAAAAATTTGGAACGTTGGTTATTTTCATTATCCCGCACACAACTAAGGGCTGATCTGCTCTAGTTTGCATCAATCATGGATCAACAATTTCATTGTTCCATCGCTTGCGTTCTCAGACTGTATCTACAAAATATCTTTGCGTCTCTGGTTCAGGTTCCTCATTTAAAGGATCCGATGGTACACCGCTCATGGGCCTTGACCCAAGGTCCCGATCTACCACGCCTTCTTTCATTGCGAGAACTGCCAGCTGGGGTAAATCGTAAAACGTCTTTATAGATTGTTGTACAAGCTAACATCAAGTTCAGATCCGTTTGTCATGTACATCGTCGATGTCAACAAGCCAGGCGGTGCGCCGGACGCCCCACCGCCTCCACCTCCTCAACCGGATTATCCCTCTCCTCCTCCGAATGCTATCCTCTTTACTAACAATGGGTCACAAATTCCAATTTACTACAACCAGACGGTCGTTCTGCAGTGCCTAACCTCTGGCGTTGTCAGCCCTGTTTTGATTATTCGCAAGGTTGATCACCAGACCACTGTTGTCGGAGGAGGTCTTCAAGAAGGTGCCAAAGGTATAGCAGATCATTATTGCTCTCCGGGAGAAGTTTGCGGCGACCCAGTCTCGCAGCTTCATAAAATCGCTTTTGAAGTCTATGACCCCAACAAAGGCCTTCCTGAACCTGGTACTCCAGGTGTCACAGGCACTTTCCTGTCCTGCATGGGCGAAAAAGTCAATACCTATCGTCCTATCGACGGACGTGTGTGGAACACCAGCCAAAACAATGGTTCAAACTCTCCTGCGCTTCCAAGTTCACCAATATCTCCAACAACAATTCCTTCTGCCACCAGCGAGTACTTCCCTCACGGGGGAAAGATGGATAATGCTCCTGAGTCTCCTTCCAGCGCTGAGTTCCTCCCTTCTAATGATGGCGGCCGTGTTATAAAGAAGCCTAAAAGAGCGACGTCAAGTGCAGGTGGTATAGCGAAGCCTGTTGCGAAAGGCCGTCGTAGGCCTAGCTCTGCTGGATCGGTTTCTTCTCGGCGTGGTTCGACTAGTGACTCTGGCGCATCGTCAGGAGCCCTTTGGCAGGTTGACATCGGCGAAACCAGCGTTTGGACCATTGTTGGGACGGGTAAGTTGATCTTATATCATTTTGGTTTGCGTTGACCAAGACCTTCTGTAGATCAAATCCGTTACAACTTTTATGTTCCTCCTGTTCTCTTCGACAACCAGCACGCACCTCAGACAGGGTCTTTCCCTATACCTTCTAAGCCTGTGACGCCCTTCCCAGGTGTCGTCAAATATCTGCCTCCCGATCGTGCGGCCGAAGCCCCGAAGTCTAACTGCGCACAATCGCGCGCCGTTCTGTCGAAGCCGAATCCCCATGCTTCGAAGATGTTGACTGTCTATGGGGAGAACTTCTCGAAGACTGATCCTGTCAGCGTTTTCTTCGGGTCTGAGCCATCGCCTTATGTTGAGGTTCGGTGCACTGAGGTCCTGGGTTGTCTTCCGCCTGAGTCACAGATCGTGAAACGAAGGCCCATCATTCTCATTCGTTCTGACGGTGTAGTTTTCCCATCAAATATCATGTATCCTTAACTTCATCTACTGTCTCGTGTTATATCTCAACCTCTGTCTTTTTTCTTTGGATGTTTGTTCAGTTTTCCACAGTCTACCTTTTGTATTTTCTAGACAGGACATGATACCACCTATCCCTCGTGCTCGACGCGTGTGTTTTAGTGCTCCTTACAAAGTTGTCTGGGCTACGATATATTTATTTACAGTAGATGCAACCATGTTATCACGTGTATTGCCCTTGACTTGACAACGCACCAAGCTTTCAATCGGAGCCTGAGCATTTTTCACGTCTAAACGCAATGAACTCTTCCTTGGGTGCCTCCGATTTTACTTCTCAACTCACACCCTCCTCGATTCCTGGACTTCTTTGGGCATATTATGTCCAGTATCTTTGGAATTATGAGTCCGGCTCTTGGGTGGCGAGAATTGCGTACTCATGCCGTATACTCGCCATCCTGCTGTGTCTCCCGATTATCATTCTGGGTATGCTGGTATGTACAGAGTTTCTGATAAAATTTTGATCCAGGTTGTCATTTAGCTGATTTATACTCCAGGACATTGCTTCCTACGGCATTGCGCGCACGCTTGGTGTCATCGACGACGTAAAAGCCTCAACGAGCGACAAAGCCATCGTTCACAATACCATGACACCTCCTTCCATTCGAATCGATGGCCTGAGCACTCCTGGATCTGAATCTGCATTCAGCGACTCAGATCACGACTCTTTAACGGATCATAGCCTTCATAATAAAATGCGCAGCCCCCTTTCCGACTCATCACCTGGTCCATATGAAAACTCCCAACCACCCGTGTATTATGCAGGAGAAGAAAATGCACTATCAGGTGTCGGTGTCTTCTCTCCGGCAGCTTCTCAACCTCCATCCCCGACTTTGAGCAGACACCATTTACCTCAGGACGAGTCGACTTCTGGAAAGGAACAACTCCGTCACCGAGTGCAACAGCAGTGAAATGGGTTGGAATCCGCTTTTTACGAGCATAAATAATAGATTGAAATGGTTATAATTTCTTATAGTACATTTATCTATTCGAATTGTACATATACGAAATTCTAAAACCCAAAGCGTAGCTGATCGCGGGTGAATACTGGTGGCTTCCACTTTAAATGTTCAGCATATATTCTTCGCCTGCGTTTCGACCTGGTTTTTTGATGTTTCTCCAGTACAGCATTGTTCAGACAGATGATATGTTGTCCTTTGTAATGCTTGAACAGCTGCAAGGTTGTGCACCTGGACAATAACAGAATGAGCACCATTAAAGCAACAAGGGACATATAGACCTACGTGTTCATAACGTCCGCATGAGTAATTGCTGTTTTTTGTGCGATATCGTCAATGCTTAATTCTGATTCAGGGGTACTGAGGAGAAGTTCGATAATAGTCTCGGCCCAGAAAGCGCGGTATGACAAGAGTCCAAGGTCACTGAGCGGCTTCTCCGGACTACCAAGTTTCCCTTCCTTCTTGGTCAGCTCATATGAGAACTCGATTAGAAGATTGCCATATCCATGACGTTGGTGCTGAGGAAGCGTCAGGATACAAGCAACATTGTAGTTTTCAGCAGATTCTTTCTCCTTCGAGAAATAACCAATGATGTGGCAGCCCGTGGAGTCACGTTTGGCCTATATATATATATAAAAGAAAGATGAGCTTCGTCACCTTCGTTGAGGTGGAGGAGAGAGACTACAAACCATGATGTAGTACATGAAGGGGGTTACATCATAATACAGGGTCTTGCTATGGGCTTGTCAGACCAAATGTCTTTGAAAATAGCCAGTATACGCACTGGTCAAGGAAACATTTTGAAAGCAAGCTTAAATTACGACACCAGGTCAATTGACGCTTTCCATCAATTTCGTAGAAAGAAATTTCCTCGTGGCGATAAATTTCATTGCCTGGAGGGTGTAGCATGACACATCGTTGTCGATGGCGCGAAAACATCATGGGAGAGGGAAAGAAAGACAAGCAAAATTCGCAGATGTATAGAATAGGAAGATGGGCATATTCTTTGGGGTAAGGACTGAAGTACCAAGCATCAACTTCATGCCTGCCTATTTGAAGTCGGTTGAGGTTCTTGACCCTCGCAATTTCAGATATGGATTGAGTCATAGATCCAGAAGTCCGTAATTTCTCTATCTCCTGCTTTTTGCTGAAAGATGACAGCGGAGGCGATTCGGGAACCGACTCTGTCAGGCTCAGGTCGAAGGTTTCCACTTCTCCTTCTCCATCAACATCCATCTCCCCTTCAGCGTCGTCATCACCCTCAGCGTCTTCTTCTTCTTCTTCTTCTTCTTCTTCCTCCTCCTCCTCCTCCTCCTCTTCATCGTGTGGTACCTTTCGCTTTGCTGAGGGTGCGGGTGATGGGGATGCAGGAAAATCGTCTACGAGCATTGGTGTGGATGGAGCCGGCGTCGGAGAAGTAGCCAGAGCAGCATTGGAGGTAGCTTTTTTCAGAAGATCTCGAGGTCGAGGGGCTTTGCCAGGGATTTTAACAGGAGTGGCTTTCTTCCCCATCGAAGTCTTTGCACGGGGCCACTCAAGGTCTCTAGTCAACACTAGCCGTGAGCCGGAAACCCATTCATCCAAACGTTTATTGAAAGCCTCCCAATGAACAAAATACTCCCATTGGTCTTCGGGCTTTGGAGAACCAGTTTCATCAGTGCCAGTTTTAGTGCGTTTAGCATATGGATTAACAGGCTTGTCTCGTATAGAAAGGATTTCTGCTAGACGTTCCTCGATGTCGCCTGACGGACCAGGGCGACGAATGTAGATCTTACAACCCACTGTGACTGTCTAATTCAATGGCTTAGTCATTAGATACTTAGAATTTGAGAAGGGTAACCCACTTGAATACCGTACGTTCCACCTGGCGTAATGGGTGGCGGAGAACCATCTGTTGGTGTTGCTACCTGTGATACCATGAAATGCTTGGGTACGAGCTTTATGGAACTCTGACTCGATTATTGTGGTTTGCTATTGCAGTTCCGATAACCAGTCGAAGTCACGTCACTAAGGTCACGTCAAGTCACTTGACTATGTAAGTCATTCATCAGCCCTCTAGAATAAAGCTCCTCCAAGCGAAACATGCGATTGGTTCTAGGAGCCTGTAAGTACCTTATAACAATTATTGTAACGGCGTAAATGTCGGCGTTGGAATTAGAATTAGAATTGGAATTGGAATTGCTGTTACCGCGACGATCACGTGGTGTTTTGATGACTGAGGCGTCACGCGTGACGCGTCATACCGAAAACAAAAACTTTGCTTTTCACTTATGGATGATGATTTAGTCCTCAACTTAGTGGTGGATGACCATGGCTTTTCAGCAAAAGCTGGATCCAACAGGAAAGGCGGAAAATGGACTGACAGGTACTTTTTTATTTTATTTAATTTGGTTCATCCTATCTAAAATTTACAAGACTGAAAGCAAAGCGGGGGTTAAAAAGAAAAGCAAGAACCGATGACACTTTGAAGTCTATACTGGTAGCCCATACCTCTGAGAGCAGACCTAGTAAACGAGCTCGCACAGATGTCCAGGCAAACCCACCCCATACTTTACCCCTCCCCACAAAATCAAAATCAAAATCAGAATCACATCCTCCACCTCCTCGACCAAGCCAGATAATTTCATCACTCTTTTCTTATAATCCAAAAATTGACGTGCCCATTCAACAACCAAGTAACCTCCAACCCAGCGTTCCAAGTAATGCTCCCTTGGACTCATCGACATTTTCTGGTCTTGGCCTCAATCCATTGCTCATATCTCATCTAGTGACTAAAATGTCTATCGAGAGACCTACCGCAATTCAACGCGCTGCTCTTCCGCTTCTTCTTTCCACCCACCCTACTACTCAATCCCGGGATGCTTTTCTTCAATCACAAACGGGGTCCGGGAAAACATTGTCTTATCTACTTCCTATCATACAGGATTTACTTCCGTTAAGCTCTCTTTCGTACATCGACAGATCAATAGGCACCCTAGCTGTGATTATCACACCCACACGCGAATTAGCGAAACAGATCTCGGACGTGTTGGAGTCTCTCCTAAAGATGCGTCTACGACGTGGAGACGATTCAACCACCGAACCTGACACCTCGACTCAGTTAACTCGATGGCTGGTGTCTGGTTTACTTGTTGGTGGTGCTACAAGGGCACACGAAAAGGCCCGCTTAAGGAAAGGTCTTCCAATTCTGGTTTCCACTCCTGGTCGCCTACTTGATCATCTTCAGAATACATCATCCTTCAATGTAGGGAAATGTCGCTGGCTTGTTCTTGATGAGGCTGATCAGCTCATGGCATTGGGCTTTGAAGAAACTATCAAAGGAATCATCCAAGGCCTTGATAGCCGACGGCGACTCGCACAACAAGCCATTACGGAAGGGAAGAGTATGGAGGTGGGCGGTTGGGATTGGGATCACCGCAGGAGGACTATTTTATGTTCTGCCACGATTCGGGAAGACGTTCAAAAGCTTGCCGGAACAGCTCTCATCGACCCCTTCATGATAAAATCGATGGAAGTTGACAAAGTAGATGAAATGGTCCCCAGCACCGACGCCTCAGCTTTGACTGTCCCCACAACTGAAAGATTTACTCCACCTTCACAGCTTTCCCAAAAATACGTAGTTGTCCCTCTGAAAATGAGGCTTGTTGCCTTGGTCGCACTTCTGCGTACCCTAGTCGCACAATCGCAGGCCCCTAGGGGTTCGAAAATTATCGTTTTCCTCAGCTGCACGGATTCGGTAGATTTCCACTGGAACCTTCTGAGGGCGCCCGTAATGAGTGATGTCCCCGACACACAGCCAATCGATGACAGCGACGTGGATGAGGAGGTTGATCCCAAGCCATCGACAACACAGGCAAATGATGAACAGGTTGAAGCCAAATGTTCCCTTTTGCCTGATGTTTCCATATTTCGACTTCACGGCTCTCTACAAACATCATCTCGGCTAGCTGCCCTTAAAGGGTTTGCAGGTGCCCAGGCAAAGAATAAGCCTGTTCGAGATACCACTTCATCTATTCTTCTTTGTACCTCAGTGGCTTCGCGTGGTTTAGATCTCCCTCTCGTCCGTGCAGTAGTACAATTCGATCTCCCAACGGAAGGCGGTGTTAATGAATATTTGCACAGAGTTGGTCGTACGGCGCGTGCAGGCAAAGGTGGTGAAGCATGGAGCATAGTTGCGCCAAGTGAATCCGCATGGGTAAAGTGGGTTGAAGGGAAAATGGGAGGCGAAGACTCTGCTGAAGCCAAGACGAAAGCTTTTCTCTCTGGAGTATCAGTGGACAGCGTGCTGAAATCAGGGTTTGGGGGCAAGGGTCTCGAACATGAAGAACGTGCAACTGAAGTTCAATTAGCCTTCGAACGATGGGTGTTGCAGAAAGAAGTGAGCCAATACTTGATTTGACATTCTGGTACTAGATTCTGATTCTCGTTTCAGAACGCAACTTTGGCTCGAAAGGCCTTCCTCTCTCATATGCGAGCCTACGCTACTCACCCCTCAAGTGAGAAACATATCTTCCACATACGGAATCTTCACATGGGTCATTTGGCAAAAGCTTTTGCTTTACGAGATGCTCCAAACTCAGTGAAAGTTGCCAATGAATTCAAATCGACGAAGCAGACTCGTCACTCGCCCAAAAAGCAGCGATCTAATGTCAATGGGAAGGAAAAACCAGCTGGTCTAGTCAAGGAATGGGACAGGCATCATAGCGGCGACGCCGAAAAACGTATGCAGGCTATTGTTAGGACACAGGGTCGTCTCACGAAGAAAGGAGGATTCATGGTTAGCACTGGTACTTCCGAGTTCCAAGTGGCTGGCGGTGCTGACCTTCAAAGACTTGTTAATCGATGAATTCATGAAGTACATATTAGCTCTCATGCTCCTGGTTACATTAAGGTTACAGTTTAAGTAGCACTATTGGTAAACCGCTCAAGGTTTACCACCAATAGTGCCCGGGCCGAAACCGACGGCAATCAAATCTGGGGACGAACTCACACGCCCTGACAGATCAATTTCGCCACGTCCCTCTTTCCATCGTTTGGTTACATAAAATCTCTCTTGTTTTTCTACTGCCATGTTTGGCCGACTCTCTGTCACTTTCGTTGTCGTGTCTATCGTCGCTTTCTTCTGCGCCCAGTCGGTAGAAGCTGCAAAGGGGCCTAAGATAACCCACAAAGTATACTTTGACATCAAACATGGAGAGAAAGAGTTAGGCCGCAGTACGTCGCTTGAATACTTAGTGATTAGGTGTTGCTCACCCTCGCATGAATTACAGTCACCATAGGCCTCTTTGGTGGTGTTAGTTCTAACTATATTACCTCTTGTAAAAAATTCTCAAGGACTCTATAGACTGTTCCAAAAACCGTCGAGAACTTCCGCGCCCTTGCAACTGGCAAAAAAAAGGATGGCGAAGAACTCGGTTTCGGCTACAAAGGCTCTAACTTCCACCGTGTTATTAAGGATTTCATGTGAGCTTTCACCAACAACGCTCAATGACTATTGACACTCACATCTTGTTTCCTAGGATTCAAGGCGGCGACTTCAGTAAGTTACTTTTGTGGTAAATGGGCCTAGTTATCTTTCGCTGATCGACGCGTCAGCTCGCGGTGACGGAACGGGTGGCAAGGTATGGCACTATCAGACCGTCGCTTGACTATCATTGCTAATATCTTCTTCTCAAAAGTCCATCTACGGTACCAAGTTCGCTGATGAGAACTTGTAAGCAACCGTCTTGTTGCTGTCGTTTGTTTAGATTTTGACGAACAACTCTCATCAGCAAACTCCGCCACACCGGGCCTGGTATTCTCTCAATGGCTAATGCGGGCCAAGACACTAATGGTACGCTCATCAATACCGGTTTATTCATCATTAATATTAAACACATTATCCCAGGTTCACAATTCGTCAGTATTGCTGTCATTCAAGTAAACAATTATTCTAACTTTTTATTCTTCAAAGTTCATCTGTACAGTCACTACGAGCTGGCTAGATGGTCGACATGCAAGTTCTTTTGCCATTGATAAATATATTCTTCTAATTTTCGGTCATGACAGGTTGTCTTTGGCAAGGTCCTTGATGGCATGGACATTATCCACTCAATTGGTTAGCGAAAGAGCATCTTCCAACAAAAACAACCCCTTTTTATCTTTGATTTCAACAGAGAATGTCGCAAAGGGAGCCGGCGATCGCCCCGCTGTTGATGTTGTCATCGCAGATTCCGGCGAGGTAATTCTTCCTTTCATCTTTTCGACGTCAAGGCTCAACAATACCATTTTTTAGCTTCCTGTCGAAAGCGTTAAAGATGAGGCCGGAAACGAGGTACCTCTTCATATTGAGCTCTAATGCCCAATTTGTGTCCCCTAAAATTTCGTATGAATAAAATCAATATGTTATTAACAGGATACTACAACCGGTACTGTCGCTAATACGAAAACGTCTGCTCTACCCGCGAAAGTTGAGGAACATATTACTTCCATTCCCAGCCCAATATCGTCCTCAGCTACCATATTGACGCCTAGCGGAGTTGCATCTTCAACGGGGACGGCTGTTGTCCCTCCTTCCTCTAAATTTGCTAACGTTTTGTTCGTTTTGATCATATTTGCAATCCTTGCTGGAGCGTTCGTGTGGATAGGAGGTCTACGATATCTGTCGCGCTTCCTTCCGGCCAGTATGCAATGGCAGTACAGTAGGGTTGCGGACGATGACCCGATGAAGTAAGACTGTATTATTATACGCACATTACAATTCCAAGCCAACATTTGCTTCCAGACGTATGGCATGACTCCAAATTGGAAACAAAGAGGCTAGCTTTGGTGCCCGACGTGCTGATCGTATAAATAAGTATGTACTGTGGTTATAAAGCAGTTATAAGCCATGGCAAACTCGAGACGTTTATCATGAAAGAGTTTTTAGTCACTCTGAGGCTAAGTCTCTAAGTAGTAAGTACAAATACAAGATGGGTATGTAAGTTGCCGTATAGCTGCTGTGTTAGCTTGATATTTCCATTAGAATAAAAAATGTTGCCAACGTCAAGATATAGGCAAGCGGGGCAATTGAAGCGATAGGAGCACCATTTATGATCGTATCTGGACTACACAGAAAAGTTAGATACAGTGTTGGGGTTACGCACATCTCGACTTACGGAAAGCCAGCTTTGTCGGAGAAAGAAGGACAGATATTAGAGACATTTCCTGGAGTTGGGTTGGCAGGGCAGCAAGCTCCCAGCGCTAACTGTGCGAGACTGCCTAGTGCTGCAATATTGTTGAATCCTGACCAAACCGAGCAGGATACAGTTTGGTAGGTGATATTCCAGACACCAAAGTCCTTCAGTGAAGGGAATCAGCAATTTGTTTGCTAGAGAGTTTATGGATAATTCACCGTGTAACCATAGACGGCCGCATCGGAAGGGAAAAAGTCGTCCGGGATAGCCTGAGAGGGAAAAGCGAGGTCAAAATTTAAATAAGCCCCAGCACTGTTTGCAAAAAAAAAACAAAAAAAAACTGAGTTAGAGTCCTTGTTGGTTGTACGGAGAGCTTACGAGTTGCGCTTTGTAGTTGTGCCGGAACAATAACCGGCCTTTGACAGTGGACAGAGGTCTGTGATCTTGACAACAATGTGTTTCACGACCGACGGGATGAAGGGAGGTGTCGCGATCAATGGGTTCAGCAGGGTCAGGTTGAAGCATTTTCCACAGGCAGGCCCTAGAAAAGGAAAAAGTATCGATATGGATGACACGATATAATAAATGTGTGGGCGGCACCATAATTAGCGCTGCTCCCATATGCCATTTGTGAGAGTGCTGCAGTGGGGTAGTGTGTACTTGCTGGGGTACATCCACAAGCCGCAACAAAATCAGATGGCAGGTTATAATGTGTCAAGGTAGCATTTCCATTATCAGGATAATTGATCCACTGAGCAATAGCCTGGGTGCCCAGTACTAAAATGGGCCACCATGATGAGGGCAGCATGAGCGTCAGGAGGCGCATAAACTGGTAGGGAGTCACGTGTTGTCAACAAACCCATTATCACGTGAGGTGACTTTTCTGTGACAAAAGCAAGCAGAATAGAACTTGATTGGTATAAAATGGGTTGATAAATTAATTCATATTATTATTAGCATCTTGCAAATATTTGATGAGTGTCTCTGGTAAAACACGGTGCTCCCGGTACTTAGAGTCTTAAAGCGCAAAAACGAGGGAGAAAATGATGCATTTTTTTGATACTTCGTGTCCCTCAAATTTCAAAAAAATTGGTTGCGCCAGCCCTTAAAATATCTCAATTCCCTTAAGGCCCGGCGTGGCTTCTGAGATAAGGCGATTTTTTGCAAGTGCCATTAAAGAAATGGTCATTTGTCGGAAATGTCACACTTAGTCACGTGATGTGTGAGCATCGTGCATGTACCTTACAGATGTATCATTGACACTTTCGACGATGAAGGTTGCGTACCCAGCTTCCCATACATATGATAAGCTGAGCTCTTCTTTGTTGGCTTTGAAAATTGCTCGACATTCCCCTTGCACATTATGTGACAATTGTCCCGGTCTCCATCCGCCCGTAAAGGTAGCTGTCGTTCTCGATGAGCACAGTGATTCATCTTTGGGCAACCTTGAACAATACGGCTCGGATGACGATGAGGAAGAGGTCTCCTCATATCTAGATACATGTGCCTGTGGACATGGAGTCAAAGCTCATAATGCAGATGAGATCGCCCTCGGCAAACCTGAGTTTGCACGCCGTGGTCGCGTTGCAATTCGACTTGACGAGGTTCTACAGGTGAGCACCACCAACTATTTCCGGTATTAATCGAGTTCTTAAATTTTCTTCAGGTGCGAAAATTTGTTGAGATATTTGAATGCCCTCAGCATTTGAATCTCTGAATGTTAGGACTCGGGACGCCTAGTGGATTTCACTTATATAGACGATGATATGATCTCTTTACGGAAGCAACTGGGGCACTCTAAATCCATTATGAGCCTTACAAATATCAATTCTTCCCCAGGTCTTACCATCTCCTTACTCGTATAAAGCCTAGGCTCAACCACTTACAGACCAGAATTCTCAAAGTATAGCTCTGTCTCCTGCGTCTTCTCTATTAAGCGAGGTTTCGCAGCACAACCCTACGAAGAAACGAAGAGTTTCTTCGTCTTCGTTAAGCGACGCGGAAGATATCGACGACGATGACGACGAAGAGGAAGACAGGCCCCTTGCTGCTCGAATAACTGTTGGCGTCCGTTCAGTCCCCGGCAAGAGGAGTGGTAAACAAGTTCCTGGCAAGAAGTCGAAGAAGTCACATGCCGCCCTAAGTGGCCTTTTATCGACCAACAATCGCCCGAAAACAAATGGGAAGGTAAATGGTGTTAATGGACATGAGACTAAAGTCAAAGTGGAAGACAAGATGGATGAAAACCAACTTTCACGTTTGACAGCTGGTGTTCCGATGGACGCAGTTGGGAGATCTTCAGCCTGCGTATGTGTCTAGATCATTCTATTTTTTTGCTTTTTTTTGCTTCTGAAGTATTCTCATTCGCAGCCACCAGTAAGATCCGAAAAGCCCTCATTAATCGAAATGCGAAATGGGTTGATACAAGTGACGCCTGTCGAGAACGATCAACAACCGCGCTCACTAATAATTCTAACTGGTCTGAAGACCCTTTTCCAAAAGCAACTCCCAAAGATGCCGCGGGAGTATATTGCTCGACTTGTTTACGACAACAATTCTAAATCTCTAGCTATCATTAAGCGAGGTTACAAAGTGGTCGGAGGGATTTGCTATCGACCATTTGCTCATCGCGGCTTCGCAGAAATCGTATTCTTTGCCACAAATTCCGCTGATCAGGAAAAGGTTAGAGTTTCACTTCAAGATCTATATTCAATACCGATTGAGATATCTCAAGGGTTATGGTGGAATGCTTATGGACCATTTCAAAGCCCACATTCGCAAAACATATCCCGAAACGATGCATTTTTTAACATATGCAGACAATTTCGCTGTCGGATACTTCGAAAAACAGGGTTTCTCCAAAGAAATAAGTCTTGACCGGTCAGTGTGGGCTGGATATATCAAAGATTATGAAGGAGGCACCATTATGCAATGTACAATGCTCCCTGAAATCGATTACCTCGACAAATTCAACATCTTTAAACAGCAACAAGAAGCCGTAATGAGCAAAATTCGACAATTATCAAAGTCGCATATCGTTCACCCTGGCCTACCTCAGTTCCAACCGGGGGCTCCGCCAAACGTGACTGTGGATCCTAAGGATGTCCCAGGTCTCAGTAAGTATCACTTGCTTGTGGACAGTATATGGATAAACCGTGTTTGTTCAGAGGAAACCGGCTGGTCAGCAGAAATGGAGGCGAGGTATGTTTTGACCCCCTGTTTTAACTCCATTTCTTTCTCACAGTATGCAGCATGGTCCGCCCTACAGCAAAGACTGCCTCCCATTCCCTGATGGAGCGGTTGATCAACGAACTGCTCAATAATAGTAGAGCGTGGGCATTTCGAGAACCAGTCAATGTGGAAGAAGTCGTTGATTATCTCGAATATGTCAAGGAACCAATGGGTGTGTATTTGAGTTTGGAACTCTCTTTTGAATTCTGAAGGATCATCCGTTTATACATAAAGATCTTGGTACAATCGAGCGTAAAGTCTCGCATAATCAATACAAGACCTTTGACGCCTTTGTCGATGATGTGCAACTAGTTTTCGATAACGCCCGATTGTACAATCCTGAAGAATCTGTCTATTACAAGAACGCCAATCAGGTTGAGCTTGACTTCCAAGCGATGCTATAGCATTGGTTCCGTAGGACTTCTCTAAATCTTTATAATTATTTGCATTATGTATTATTACTCTCCATATTGCTCTGGGTTTAATTGTGCCACTTGTATACCATGCTCATTGTTTTCGACAAGTCGTTATATATAACAGTATTTTTATATTTCCTGAACATATTTTACAAATTGTACATTTATCAGACCAGCAGAAGTATAACTATGCTCAGCTCTCAGCGTTGGCCGTCTACATTGATCAATTAGTCGAGCCACGAAAAAGAAAAACAAGAGGTTACTTACAAGCCTTGCTCTCGTATTTTCCTGTTGAGTATGGTAAGAAGGGGTTCATAATTTAAGGGTGCACAACTTACCGAGACCAACGATGATGTTCTGAGGCTCCTGAGGCTTTTTGGTCAAATAGTTTTCAAGGATGCTCTTAGTGCCAGCGGCATAGCGAGCTTGAGCATCCAAGGTAGTTCCAGAATAATGGGGAACCATTCCGTTTCCACCGCCAAGAGGGTTCTTCACTGTACGCCAGACATGGTCCTTGGGGGCTGGCTGGACGTTCCACACGTCACCTGTAACGATGTTTAGTCTCCTTCGTGGTAAGGATACCTCTCGACAGAGTTTACCTGAGTAGCCCGAGATCTGACCACTCTTGAGTGCCTCAGCAACGGCATCCTTATCACAAATAGCACCACGGGCAGTGTTAACGAGCCATGCTCCCTTCCTGAAATGCTTCAGAAGGTCTGCGTTGACAAGTCCACGAGTGCCTTCGTGCAAGGGGCAGTTGACAGTGACGATATCACACTGAATGATGCATAAGAATAATGATCAACGTCGCCCAACTTTCTGACAAACCTGGGAGACAAATTGCTGCAAGTGTTCAATCTGGTTAGATATGTGGGAACCACATTTGCTATATTTGCGACTTACTTTAAGGTCCTCGACTCTGCGAGCCTTGACGGCCTCAGAAGCAGCTGTGGGTAATTAATGATGAGCACAAACTCAGGCAGTAGTAAAATTTGAGGTGTTACCTGCAGGAAGAGGAGCGTAGTCGTAATAAAGAAGCTCCTTGCAGTCGAAGGGTACGAGACGTTGAAGGACACGGTAGCCGATTCTTCCAGCACCAATGGTACCAACAACTTTGCCCTCCAAATCATATGCATTCCTTGCAATATCAGACACTGTCCAGTCACCACGCTCAATCATCTGGTGGGGGGTTCAGAAATTACGGCGACGACAGTTATGATCGTGGATTTACCTCGTGAGCGGGTACAAAGTTCCTCACAAGTAACAAGATACTCATGACGACATGCTCAGCAACAGAAACGACGTTAGAACCCGACACCTGATCCAAGTGAGTGAGGGAGTGAAGTGCATATGATGGTGTTGTCTTTTACCTCGAGGACTTGAATCCCGTGGTCTACAGCGGCATTGAGATCAATGTGGTCAGAGCCAACTCCAGCAGTGATACACAATTTGAGGCTCTTGGCCTAAGATGTTGGTTCGTGAAATTGGGATCAATGCATAGTCCAGGTGACAGTTTACCTTCTCGATGAGATCACGAGTCAAGTATCTACAACGTCGCGTGCGGTGAATAAATGAAAGATGACAGGTATCCCAAGGAAAAGCTTACCCCGGATGGAATGGGGTCGTGATGAGCACTTCAGCCTGACATGAAGTTGTGAGCATGAGAAGGTGATAGTGATGATATGAATGAATACCAACATCGACGATGTGCTTCTGAAAGCTGCTGTCTGAGCCCTCTTTGCTGCTAGAAACCTGTAGTTGAGTGAGCCTTTGATCTGAAGTTGGCTGAGAGCGGAAAAGATTTACTGCAGAATGAAGACTGATTAGATATTGCAGTCAGTTGGAAATGGAGAGCTATTTATACAGACCAATGAGTTCATGGCCTTGAGATGTTAGCCATTCTTTGATGCCCAACTTTTAAATTCTTAATAATGGATCATAAAATAGTCCTTGAGTGAGCAGACCTGGTTCTCAACGGTACCAAGGAGACGAGGTTCTTCTTGAGCGGCTTTTCCACCGTCGTAGAGGATAGCGAGAACCTTTTATGCAAGCCATTATTAAACACTTGTTCGATGTGCAAACGATTATAATGAGCACCTTCATGATGATCAAATGTAAAGAGGAGATAATTCGGTGGAATATGGGTTCAACACATGCTTTGAGGGCTTTGGCTTTTTATGTCTCTCAACAAGGCAGATTATCACAACGCTGCGGCAGAATGCCATCATATGACATGAAGTCTCTACACATGAAAGATCAGAAGAGACGTTATTAGCTCACCGGATAGAAGCACCCGGTAGCTGAGCTTGAAAAACAGGGGCAGCTGTCGGAAAAAGGATAAAATTAAATAGTAACCCCTCCAACAACAACAACAAACAACAACAAACGACCTCCAAAAGGTCCCGAATTTTTTGTAACTTGGAACTTGCCCTCTAAAAATCGTCAGATTAGCACCGAGAGCTTTTCAAAAGTAGACTTGGACCCTTAATTTCCTTATTTAGAACGTCTTTTTTTAAAAATTTAATAATTAGGCAATAAGTATCCACTGTTCTCGATGCATAGCTAGCCAAGGACATTGACATCCATTATGATTCAATGCCCCGATTCTGCCGTGAGAACGGTACTTGCAAACGGCATATTCTGGTCAAATCCTCGCCTTCGCTTTTTCAGAACGCGCTACTTCAGTCTTCTTTTTCTTTTTTCTTTTTTTTTTTGAAAAAGTTTTGCTCAAAAAAGTAAATTTGGTCAAAATTCCGGTGTAGATTTATGATGACTGGTCACCGGAGCCATACGAGCCGGACCTTCTTAGAATTTCTGGATTCTTGGTTGTTTGACATTACCTTGTTTCCTTCTGAAAGTGAAAAGAAGTACAAAACTTTGGGCTCAAAAAACAGGGTGTTAATCTGTCGGACACTGTAGACTATTTTCATTCCACTCCACTTCACATTTCTCAAAATGCAAAGCCAGAATAAATAAATCGGTCTGGTCACAATCCCAAAATTTTAGGCTTTCGTCATGCATTATTCTCTCGTGAAAAATCAGACCGTGCTTGCCCGCCTGTTCACAGGGATAATAAATGATATAAAATTAAAAAAAAGTGCTATCATTTTACCAGAGGAGTACAATAGGCGCAGCACTGTGTTATTTGATTTAAGTTGCTTCTTAGACATAATGAATTTAGTAAGTATCCTGACAGCTGCAAATTGGATTGAACTAGTAGGAAAATCGACGTTCTCCTCCCCTCATTCTCCGGCTGGTCATGAGTATAATTAGCTTTGGAGGATCCGGTTCATATTGTAGTCAGCGAAAATTGATTTCATTGCGCAGTGCGAATCTTCCTGAGAGAGTTCAGCAACCGCGTGGATGCTTGGTTTGAAATAGCTTCAGCAGGCAGAAAAAAGTCGCAAGAACAAGCAAGTACCGTCTTATTCCGAGTTTGTAAGACATTTTAGGAGGAGGGTCCGGGAGAGATCGCTAGGGATCGGAAAATGTAGTTTCTCGTGACAGACCAGGACAGACCTCGTAAACAAATGACCCACCCATGTGAAGGAATAGAGCCATTTAAAGAAAAGAAATGGCAACTATAGCAAACTGTACTTGGAAACAAGTTGAATTTCAAAGTGAGAGACAGAGAAAGCCTTCTTAGATATTTTTTCCTCGAACCTTGGGTATAAGGAATGAACGTGAAAATGGATGATGGATGGATAGAGGATGCAAAGAAAAAGCCCGCCTGAGCACACTGAGCACTTGAATCCATCTTCTTCTCAACAGCTCTCTCAACCTGACCAGAAAAATCATGTTAATTTTTCATTGAGGATTCTGCAAATATAAAAAAAATCCCGGTGCTTATGCATGTCCAACGTCTTGAGAAATGTTTGTCCGGACTTGACAACTCAACACGGACCGGACTCTGATCATGAGGCCAAAACTTGTCCAGATTGGGTGCCGACCTGTAGCCCATATGTCGGTCCTAGGAAGTCCTAGGATCTCGCTGAAAAACGGTTTAAACTGTTTTTCCAAAATTAGGACTACTCTGACCCCTGAACGGGATTAGTTTGTTTTAAGAACGGTTAGAAAGTTAGAAAATAAGCTTACTATTACACAAAACAAGTGTATGATCAATTACGGTTGAGCTCGGGCTTTAGAAACGATCTCGAATTCTACTTCATCTTCGCAACAATCGTCTAGCTGGTTTGTCGGAACCACGTCTTGCGCCTTTTTGATTACCTCCCATTCAACGCGGACAAACACCCATAGCCATCTACGCACCAACTCTGCTACCTCTAACCAGAAGAAGACGAGGCTACCGTCCCGAGTCGCATGGACGTGAGTCGATAGCCTGATGGTCCACGTCATTCGCAGAAGGAGATTAAGAAATATCATCACTGGATAAACAGCACGTGGATAGAGAAGGACTGAACGTAAACCATAACATGATTGTCGATGGCGAGACTTCAATGATCGACTCGGTTCTGTAAGGCTATGTAGCCTTTCCGAGGCAAGCGAATCTGTCGGACTACCGTCGGGGACCGAGTGGTTAGAATGCAGTCGACGTGGAGATGATTGTTTCAAGATGCTTGGTTGCTGGTTGTTTGAAGCATAAAATTTCAACAAGTCTAGCCCCCAGTCATTCGTCACATCCCACCAAAACGAATAGAGGGAATTCACGACCGCTGCTAGCAACCTACGCTCTGTTAGATGCGAACAAACGAGAAACGAAATTTTAGCAATGATTACTTGCCATAATCGAAACAAGGGATGCTCCCCATGCCATGTGCTTGCCGCCTTCCCCCCCTTGTCTCGTATTAGATCCACAACCACTAATCTCTGCGCTGCGGAGAGAAAAATGACTGGAAACGACGTTGCATACTTTAGCGCATTGAAAAGGGGCCTTTGACAATCGTTTTCAGAGAGGCCGTATTCAATGAGACATTGCCGGAGACGCAAGAAGAGGGGAAAACTAAGATATAGATAGGCATGTGAACACGGCGAAATCAGGCATATCTTACCTCATGACTGTTGGAAGAATCCATCGCAACCAATTGTCATCCACTGGTGGAATTAGCATACTATTCCCAGGTTTGAGCATCCATGCGGCAAGCCACACATCGCCTAGAACCTTTGCGAACGAGGTGCCGATATCCGCCAAAATCACGTCAGAAAAATGTATTGGTCCATTCGGGGGTGGAAAAATACATCTTCGGATAGCACTTCAGCACAAAACCTCAAGTGAGTAACCACGGCCGAGGATCAGAGAGAAGAGGCTAAACTTACTATGTGAATTTTTCGCGCTCGCTTTTCAAAATAACATTATAGGGGCATACGAGAATTAAGACAATTATGACAGCAGTGATTGATGGTATATAACCATAAGAATCTACAAGAGACGGGTCGCCTCCTGTGGCCAACCTGTACAAGGCCCAAGATATAGAGCATATGGTGAAATAGGCGAGGGATAGGCGGTAAACCGATGTATAAAGTGCTATGACCTTGGAACGGTTGAATACAAGTGACTGGTGTGCTGGCATCATAGCTTTTATGTCGGTACGAAGTTCCATTGCTGCAATGGGATCTATACCGAAGGCGTCGAGGTTCTGCAAATTAGTTGCCCATCCCAGCAGCCCAAGGCCAGTCAGGAAAAAAATACGATAGGGAAGGGGAAAAGCAAGATGATGTTTGAGCTCGTCGCTGTCCGTAGCAAGCATGATAAGATATTATGGGAAGATAGTCGTAGGGGTGCTAGTCGGAATAGCATGAGTTGAGTGTCGTGGCCAGACTCGGTTTCGTTACGTAACTTACAACTCTTCCGCGACCATGGCAGATAAAGGCGCGTATGCAACGAAGGCTTCAGACACTGATTTCAGGAAGAAATGGGACAAGGAAGAATACGCAGAACGAGCCAAGAAAAAGGATCAGGAGGAGAGGGAGAGGATGCAAGAGAATGAGGAGCGTATGAAACAAGGTCAATCGTTCATTAGTCCCTCAGTAATCACCATTCTGCTTATCCATCTTTAGGAAAGAAGCCTAGGAAAGGCCGCAAAGACGATCTACCTAAGCCTACTGAATTAATGAAGCAAAGAGATGCGCCTCTTGAACTGGATAAGAACCTGAACAAGACAATGGTTGTTCAAAACCCCGGCGGGAGAGGTCCTGGTCAACCCGGCTTCTATTGCGAGACGTGCAATAGAACGTACAAAGATAGCGTCGGCTATCTCGACCACATCAACAGTAGAGCCCGTGCGTCGTCTGTCTTGTTCTAGTAATAACCTTGTTCAAATTAAAATTCTTTACAGATCTACGGGCCTTGGGCCAGACTACTAAGATAGAAAGGTCAACACTTGCCCAAGTTCAAGCACGAATAGCCTATCTCCGGGAAAGAACCAAGGATGCTGCTTCAGCGAAAGCTTTCGATTTTGATCAGCGCTTAGCTGAAGTAAAAGAGAAAGAGCAAACCTTGCGAGAACAAAGAAAGACGGAGAAAAAAGCTGCAAAAGAGAAGGCTCGACTTGCTTTGATTAACGATACGGAGAACGCAGATTCGGAAATGACGGCTTTAATGGGCTTTGGTGGTTTTGGGTCATCGAAAAAATAATTGTAACGGTGGTGTATCCGTCGTTTAAACCCATGTATTATACATTTTGACTTTCACTTTATAAAGAGATAATGCCACATTTATGGTCTCGCCAGGTATATCATGAACTTCACGTCATCAATCTCCTGCTCTTCCTCAATGATAATCTCGCTGATCGTCTTCTTTTCCTTCACGTCGACAGGAAGACTCCCTACAGTTTTCTTGATGATTTCGGTGTTATCTCGGATGGCGGCGAGCAGCTCTAATCCCGAACCAGTTTCAAATCGGTAAAATACGTCTATGTCGTCGGTTGCCTGAAGCCCTGCTTTCTTTCGGAGCTTTTGCACTCTATTTGTTAGCTCACGGCTGAGCCATTCACCTTGCAAGTCGGCATGTATCTGGATATCCAGGCGAATGACCACATCGTTATCTGAATTGGTGGCAAATTGACCTTCAGCGCTGGACGGCAGTTCGAGATATCGCTGAACCGCAAGATCACCCTCTACCAATTCAATTCCATCAACGGTTATAGTCCCACTCGTGATATAAGCCTTGACTGCATCGCTAGGCACATTGGAAAGCGCATTTCTAACTCGTCCCAGATCTTTTCGTAGCTTGCGACCAAGGACCGGCCAGTCCGCGACTGCTCTGTAGCGAACCCCAGAAAGGGTTTCATCAGAACTGAAAACAATGTCTCGCACGTTGAGCTCAGACTCAATGTAGCGTTGCAGGGGCTTTACATCGGAGATATATGTTTGATCGGGGTGGAAAACGAGCAACTCTTTCAATGGGACCTGATATCGAGGTTCATTAGTGTTCCATTATGTTATGGCTGGTCTGGACAAACCTTGAGCGAGAGGTTGTTCCGTTCCCGGATATTTCTCGTGAGATCTATGACGGCCTGCATGCGCTGAACCTGGCGCTCAATGTCGACATCAAAGTACTCTTCCTTGACCTCTGGGAAGCGTAAAAAGTGGACAGAGCGCGTGTCCCCAGTGGCAGGGTCCTCGGGTATGAACTCCCGTAATGATTGGTAGATATTTTCCGTCATAAATGGCGTATAAGAAGACTACCGAATAAGATTTAACACCTAAATTGCAATTGGCAGAAAATTCTTACCATGGTACGGCACAGCGTAAACAATGCCTCGAACAAGGTGTTGAGAGCCGAGATGGTGTCCTCTTTGCCGTCCTCACCTTTCAGGCGCTTACGGTTGAAGCGGATATACCAATTGGTCAATTCGTCGATGAGATCCAACAAACGAGGAATGATGGTGTAAAGTCGATATGCAGCCATTTCATTTTGAACCAATTTTATCAAGGATTGGCACCGAGCGAGGATCCATCGATCCATCACATTGTTGGGTAGAGGTGCATGAGCGTTGTACTTGAACTCGGTGCCGGTTGTTTTCTTCAACAAAGCAACATGGCCCAAAAAGAATCGGAAAGAGTTCAACCAGGGTAGCAGAACACGAGAAAGGACTTCGCGAACGCCCTCTTCACGGAAACGAAGGTTATCTCCTCGCACGATCGGGGAGTTCACCAGGAACATTCTATATTGTTTTTAGTATCCCAGTTCAATGTATAAAAACGTGGGCCTACCTCGTAGCATCAGCGCCGTATTTTTCGATGATGATGTTAGGATCGGGGTAGTTCTTAAGACTTTTACTCATCTTCTTACCATCACTATGATGGGCAATCAGTCAAAAGCGGAATCAGCTAGATGACTTGACAACATACGCAGCAAGAACGAGACCTGTGACTATAAGATTTTTCCAAGGTGCACGGTCAAATAGATGGGTCGAAAGAACCAAGAGCGTATAAAACCAGCCACGAGTTTGGTCTATACCCTCTGAAACGAAATGAGCAGGGTGCGTGCGCTCAAACAGTTCTTTGTTTTCAAATGGATAATGAAGCTGTGCGTAAGGCATACTGGGCACAGGTTAACAAATAACTGACTTGTTTAATGTTGATCTCATACCTTCCGGATTCAAACCAACAATCAAAGACCTCTTCGACACGCTTGAGAACGCCTTTTCCTTGTTTCGACGGGATAGTGATATTATCAATCTTTTCTCTGTGAATGTCTGTGATGCCTTGTACACCAGATAATGTCTCTAGCTCATCTACCGAACCCACACATACAACCTGTGAGACAGTGGATATTAGATAGGATTATAGGCATAATCACCAACTTGCCTCTTGTAGGTCATCACTGGCCCAAATGGGTAGGGGTGTCCCCCAATACCGATTGCGTGAAACGTTCCAGTCTCGAGCGTTAGCAAGCCAGTTGCCGAATCTATTGTCGCCAACGCTCTGCGGAACCCTATTCCAAAGAATTAAGTGGGTCATCATAACATCCCTCGCGACTAGTTAACGAACCATCGCGTTTTCTCATTATTTGCGACAAGTTTGTCAATTATCGGCGTAACTTTAACAAACCAAGACGGGATCGCTCGATAGATCAAAGGTGTACCTGATCTTCTCAGGCAGCATCAGTGCCTAGCAAAGAAATAGATAGATATAAGTAAGCACCTCCAGCAGAATGGATAACTATGATTTAACGTCGATTGAACAATGAGACGGCCTTTATTTTTCAAAACTTTTTGGATTGGACTATTGGCTGCCTTTTGGAAAGATGAAATAATTTAGTAGTCATCGTGGCCTGAAAATGAAAAACATTACTTTTACATGAAGGCCAACAAAATCTGGAACTTCCTGTGTAAAGTGACCTCGATCGTCGATAGGACATGGAGGCATGTCCTCTGCTTCCAAAACGCCATGAGCCATCGCGATACGATGATCATCTTCACCAAACGCCGGTGCTTGATGAACGATGCCTGTGCCATCTACATCCGTCACATAGGTGTCTACCAGGACTCGGAATGCCTTATCTTCGAACTTTAAACCAAATAAGACTGTGAGTGGATACAACACAACGAGCGATCTTCAGATTACCTGATCTGTGAAATACTCGAAGAGAGGCACGTAACGCCATCCTTTCATGTCTGAGCCGTGAAATTGTGCAATTTTCTTGAACTTGGCCTTTTTTGGGTCTTTGTAAAGCGTTTTGAGCAGGTTCTCATGTATGATGAAATTTTGGTCGCGTTCAGTATCGTGAATCTTGATGTAAGTAAAATCCGGGTGAACACAGAGAGCGAGATTTGAGGGCAGAGTCCAAGGAGTCGTAGTCCATGCAAGCAAAGAAGTACTAGGATCGTCTACCAGAGGAAAAGACACGGTAACTGCGATTATTTGAAAAGTGAGCCTGCGTACAATGAAATCAAAAGTCATAGCCTTACCAGCGGGATCGTTAACATCTTTATAGTCTAATCCTGCTTCAAAATTTGAAAGTGGAGTTGTGCAGCCGGTAGAGTATGGCATAACGCGTAGGCCGCGATAAACCATGCCTTTTTTGAAAAGCTCGCTGAAACCCCACCATACAGATTCCATGAAACTGAGATTGAGAGTCTTGTAATCGTTATCAAAATCGATCCAACGACCCATGCGTACAACCGTCTGTTGCCATTCTGAGGAATATCGCATAACTATTTTTCTGCACTCTTCATTATACTTGTCAATGCCCATGGCGAGAACATCATCTTTTCCAGTAATGCCCAAACGCTTGTCGATTTCGTGTTCAACAGGGAGTCCATGAGTATCCCAGCCAAAACGTCTTGTTACGTGGTATCCGCTAACATGAGCATGTCGGGTGACTATATCCTGTGTTGCATTGTAACCTCATGAATTTTAGATCGATGAAGAGGCAATCCAGTGCACCTTGATAGTTCCAGTGAGCAGATGCCCGTAGTGAGGCAATCCAGTAGCGAATGGAGGTCCATCATAGAAGGAAAATTCTGGGCGTCCTTCGGATAGCTTGAGACTCGTCTGAAATGCATCGATCTCTTTCCAAAATGCTAGAACCTTCTCCTCTTCCTTTGGAAAGTCAAAGGAAGCAGAAACTGAAAATCAAGATCAGCGGTGTTGTCACGATTTAAGATGAGAAACTGACTGTCGTGAGCTGGGAAGGACATCTTATTATACTGTTTCCACTTCTCTAGATGAGTTTTCAAGATAGATGGTCGAGTCAGTTAGCTTTCCCATATCTGGAAATTGGACCGGCAAGAGGCATTTGCCGAAAAAAAGGACTTGGGTGAACCAACTTCGGCTCACTATAAACATCCCCAGTCGTAGTCGAACTATCATTTATCCCGTATCCTACCCTTTGGCTTCCCATATCTTTCACCTGATCTTATTTTCTTGTCAAGAGGATCAAAATACCGAGCTTATTGATATTAATTTATAATTCTCTACAATACTAAAACTTTTTTTTTTTCATTGTCTCGCAGATCCCAGATGATGCCAAATATCTACAAACAGTGAATAATTCAACTCATGTCCTCTGTCACCAGCAGTACAATCCGTTCTCTGGAAGGCTGGGGTGTACAGTTCTTGGGCATGATCTCAACCCCTTTATTATACTACTACCTGACCAGTCTGCCGAATTTTGACCTGCTTGGGTTCTCTGGACTGACCGAATTTGCAAAATGAAAGGAGATTTTTCCTGCTCGAAAACGGCGTGCTCTACAACTTCAGGTCAAGTTCTCGGAACCGTCATGCAAAATATAACTTCTTTACGAAACATGGTCCTGATGTATCTGTCTGTATGGACCAACCGAAATTCCCTCCATTCTTAAACGAGAGTTACGGGAAAAGTACCGGCCTTGGAAGGACAGAACTCGGCGATGAAGCTCATCCTGATGTTCTCTGTTAACACACTAGTCCTTACGAATATAGCAACTCGGCAACGCCCCATTCATGACCGCCAGAGCTGCAGTAAAAATAGCTCTTGACAGGTGCTGTTTGGGTGCTTTGTGATCAAGGTGTGGGCTCAACCTTACTCCTTTTGTTATCACGGACATTCCTTCGCAAATAAACACATTTACAAATTATGCATCACTTACTTACCATGATCGTAAGATCATTCTTTCCAAATTAACTTCATCAAACAAAGTTGCATAATTCATAGTTGCTTATCATGGTGCGTTCTTGTCTGATTTTGATCATTTCCCGATTTACTCTCTCTATGATCAGCATCCCTTGAACGGCGGAGAATCCTTGACTACAAAACAGATCAAAGATCACTATCTCACCATAACAATCTGGAAATGTTCAGCAGAACGAACATTTGCGATTGAGTTATGCTCCCATATTGATTCCGAGAGGTGCCTTTTAGGGTCAGATCCAGTGTACGTACGATTCAATCGTCTTCCAACGCTCTCGCAGCGACCCTTTATCCCGGTCCAGTTAGGACAATTTGAAGGCCTGGCTATACAGTAGCTATGTATGTTGTAATGCCCCGAAGTCTCCTAGCCACACAGTTCAGGAGAAACAATGTCCCCACTATGTATGTAACAGACATTGAACTCCAAATTTTGCTGAATGTAATCGATTTCAGTTCATCCAAGAATATTTTGCCCCGTCGAGTATGCTTATCGCCGCAAGACCATCTATTCTATGACATAAGGTACGTTTATGTACTCAAAATTGATTATAATATCACCGGTTTAGTTTTGATCCTAGTAACTGTCAGGGAAGCAATTGTCTCTTAAAACAAGTGAGAAACACCAAAGATTCTACTACATAAATCGAAAGATTTGAAGAACCTTGATCCTCAGGTTCTCGGGTCTCCCGTAATACAGAATCCTAGGAGGCGGCGACGCCACCGCCACGATTTTTTTGCTCCACGATAGGTCGATGTTTACGAATCGGATCGTTCAAGTTTCGACCGAGGGTGCTGCAGCCCTAAACGTTAGCTACTTTACTGGTATGAAATCGGAGATAGTCACCCCCATTCCGAAGCTCCTTCCTCCATAATGCCTACAATGTACCCACTCGTTTCTGCCTGCAATTTCACCCACATTGATGCCATAAATATGCGGCCATGCATCGGTATGTATTGTGGTTACCTCAATATGACATCTCGTAGTAATCTATGTGACACAGGTCCGGGAAATGTAGGATATAGCCCAAATTCTTGCCATGTACATCGAAATCAGGATGAGTACAGTATTAACAAGATTCCTTATAAAATGAGGCTCCCTTTCATCCTGTTCATATCAATTCTCTTTCCTTTGTTTTATTCTGCTTCGTCTCAACTTCTATCATATAAATACACCAATAAGACCTTAACTTTTTTTCAACTTGGTTTCACACTCAGCACAAGTTGAAATATAGCATCAGCAACAGGTGTAAGGCTAGAAGTGGAAGCAGCTGATCATGGGTCTGGATTCAGTGGAGAGATCAATTATGACTAAGTTTCGTACCAAGATCGTCCACATGTGGATGAGGGAGGGTTGAGCCTAGATTATGGTTTTACCCTCCGTATCCGGAACCGGAAAGAAGGGATAAAAGAGAAAAAGGGGAATACTTCACGCACTCTCAATAATTTCGTTCTATGTTTCTTGACCTTCTTTTCATCCTATAAAATTAATATAAATTAAATTGTACTAGTTGCTCTGCCAGAATTTGACGGCCTCAATGCTAAAATAAAGCCTAAGAAATATTTCTCTCCCTCTGATTGAAATTTGAAGGTACTGATTAAGAAAATTCCATCCATAAGATGACATTGAGTGATAATGTTTAACATATTTTTTTGTTGAACCAGCTGCAAAAATAGCACGAAGGCTGGGCTGAACTTTGAAGACCAGCTCCGAGTCAAGCAAGTTGCAACACCGTGACCTCTCACAACATTTTCATGACTGATTAAATAGCATAAAAATTAGAGCACCTTTGGTGCATCTAATATAATATATATATATTGTAGGTTTTAGCACAATTAAAAGATGTCAAAACCGTTGGATGTAACCCAACTTCGAGAATCCAGATGAAGGTATCCTGGCAGTGCACGGCAAGTGCAGCTGGAAGATAACATTTTGGCTTGTTTGAATTTTGACACTCCGAAGTATCTGCCGGATAGGTGCTGTTAGGGTTTGAGTTCTAGGTTAGCACGCAGTCTAGCATTAGGGGTTAGCATTAAGGGTTAGCGTCAAGGTGAGCATTAGGTTTAGTGTTTATATGTCTTTTCACAAGGTAGTGCTCTCTTAAGTTGGCAGTTAGGGTAGTTAAAACTCCAGCTGGGAGGTGTTACGACACTCTTTTTACTTTTACTTTTACTTTGAACACTTGAACTTTACTTGATCTTATCTTATAGATCTCTTGATCTCTTGATCTCTTGATCATATCGATCTTATCTTGACGATCTTATCTTGACGATCTTATCTCGACGATCTACGATCTTATCTTGATCTCTTGATCTTATCATCAGATGATGATCTAAGATACGTTTCTTTTACTTTATTACTTACATGCATTTGACATGCCTTTGACTCATGTCTTTCATTTATGATTGACATGCATTCTACACATGTTGCTGCGCAACATGCTTTTACCATATGTTTTACATGTGTTTG
>Ga0193743_1000134_pt1 | contig 57951 bp, 46 predicted proteins | sample L2c2metaG_FD_143038 | JGI IMG/M metagenome (GOLD analysis project Ga0193743, IMG submission 143038) | Soil microbial communities from a riparian zone of the East river system, Colorado, United States - L2c2 | ecosystem: Environmental > Terrestrial > Soil > Riparian zone | place: USA: East River... | reverse complement strand
TGCGTATAGAGCGAGTTGGCTTCGACGGCCGCCGTGCTTCCCATGAGATGCAGAAGCGCCGGCGCCTTCCAAATGCCGATGACGGCGACTACGGCCGAAACCGCGAGGCCCAGCAGAATCGCCTGTACGGCTGTGTTTGAAGCGCCGTCGGGATCTTTTTCCCCTATTCGGCGCGCGACAAATGCAGTAGTGGCCATGCTCAGGCCGATAGCAATGCCGAAGACAAGCGTCAACAGGGATTCGGTCAGGCCGACTGTCGCCACGGCATCGGGTCCCAGCCGCGACACAAAGAAGACGTCCACAATCCCGAATAGCGATTCCATGGCCATTTCGAGGATCATCGGAATCGCCAGCAGCACGATGGCGCGGTTCAGGTCGCCTTCCGTGAAGTCCTGATGCGTGCCGAGGAGGGCTTCTTTCAACATGGAAGAGCCCGGGAGTTATGCGAAAAGCGGTAAGATCGCGCGATCAATCTCAGCCTCTGTGACTCCATTCAATTGCACGCCGCGATGAAGAGACCAGGTCTCCATGTGGGTGCTGGATTGGCCCGGGTGCAAATCGGCTAACGGACCTAGCGTTTCGAGCTCAAGGCAGCCGCCGTTGGTGAACACTTCGCAGGACGCCTGAAAATCAGGGTAGGCAAGACGGGGATCCGCTTGGTAGCGTTTCAGAAACAGATCGGTTCCCAGTAAATAAGCCACACGCGTATTTTGATTGAAAACTCCGGCCTTTTGCGGCGTGTCGTCCGCGGGATCCTGTTTCAAAATGAGATAACTCTTCGTGAGCAGCCAGCGTTTGTCGCTGAAGTCTGTATACGCCCACATGATCATCGGATTAGTCGGTTGCAGGCAATCTTCATGGCAACCACGCGGGGGGAAGGTTGTGATCGAGAGGCCTCCCATAGCCATCTGGGTCACAGCCCAGATGGAAACGCGCCGCGTCTGTCCGCCCGAGTTCTCCAAGCGATGCTTCACGGTAACAGACCCGGCCGGCGTGAACGCAATGGTCATTTCCTTCTGCAGTCCGGTTTCCGGCTCGACCGGTTGCAGGAGCGTGATGCCTCCGCCGTTTACCTTCGCCGAGACTGGACCGTTATCCAGCGCATAGGTGTCAGGTACTATTTCGGGAGCTACCCAAAGCCGGTGACCGCCGCGCATGGTCCACCAACTCTCTCCTGACTTTCCGAGTTGATCGGGAAACTCGGCGAACACATTCTGACCGCCAATGAAGCCATAGCGGATGATGCGGGGACCTACGTCGGTGGTCACAATCAGTTCCACTTCGCCGTCGGTCATCCGGTAGCAATTCGGCCAGCCAGCATAAGCGATCGGCTCTATTAGCGTTTTAGCCATGGAAAACATTCACCCTTTTAGCGCGAGAATTGCATCCACAAGGCCGCCGGTACGGTGGAACTCCACGGTAGCAAACCTGGCTGCCTTCAACAGCGCGGCGTATTCGGACTCGGTGCGCTCTCTTCCATCCGTGCAGACCAGCATGTTCAGATCCTGCATCATTGAAAACACCGGTCCCGACCGGTCTTCGTCCACCAGCGTCTCGGTCACCAGCAGTCCACCGCCGTGCGGCAGTTTCGCGAAAATCTTAGTCAGCAGAGTATCGATCTTCGGGTCGTCCCAATCATGCAGAATGCGGCCCAGACAGTAAAGATCGGCGGCCGGTATCTCATCCGCAAAGAAATCCGAGCCCACGAAAGAGACACGGTTCGCAACCGGCGTCCGCGAAATGTGCTCACGTGCGAACTTCTCTACGGGCGGCAGGTCAAGCACGGTACTCTGCAAATCCGGATACGTCATGCAGGCGGCCACCGCAAGATGTCCGGTAGCGCCGCCTAAATCGACCAGGTGTTTGAATCGCGAAAGATCGAAAGCGCGCACAATGAGATTGGACGTCAGTTGTCCAAAGCCATGCATTCCGGCCAGGAAACTGCGCGTCGAAGTCTCGTCGCGAAAGTAGTGGTCAAATAAGCTGGCTCGGCTTCCAAAAGTCGGCGCCCAACGGTTGGTTCCTTCCCGAACCGCATCGCCCAGGCCGTCCCACAATTTATAAAGAGACTGATCGGAGTACGTCACATAGCCCGCTAGGGTGGCTGGAGTATCGCTTACCAGAAAGGTCGCGGATGTGGGCGAATTCCGGTACATGTCGTCCTCACGCTCTAAAAGCGCGAGCGCAACGCAGCCGTCCAGCAGGCGTTTTAGTGCACCGGGGTTCAGCTTCAGGCCGGTAGCGAGCTGTTGAGCGCTCCGCGGTCCGCTTGCTAGCTGATCGAAAATCCCCAGCCTGACCGCTGTGAACATGGCCTTAGAGCGGCGGAATGCTCCCAGCAATTCAAGCACAACGGACGCTTTTGGCTGTTCATTCATGCGAAATGGTCGAATCCTTGCAATGGTAGTGGGCTGCCGTCGAGCAAAATTTCGCCTGGATGTTCATCGGTCATAACTCCAATTGCAGTCACCGGCAGCAGACCGATGCGTTGCGGTATCTTGCGTCTGGGCGGCGCGGTGAATAGCAGTTCGTAGTCTTCCCCGCCATGCAGCGCTTGGTTGAGCGAAGCTCCCGCCGCGAGTGGCAATGCCTGCGTGATCGCGGCGCCGGTTTTGGATTCGTTGCAAAGGCGGGCTAAATCAAGCGAAAGGCCGTCGCTCAGGTCCATAGCGGCAGCGACACCCGCGCGGCGCAACGCAATTCCGGCTGCGATGCGGGGATCCGGGCGCAGGTGACGGAGCCAGCATTTACCTTTGCGAGTTTCGAATCCTTGAGCGGAGCCGCCGAGTTCGCCAGTGACGTAGATCCGATCGCCGGGCTTGGCTCCGCTGCGGAGCAGGGCCTTCCCGCGAGGAACACGTCCGCAGCAGGTCACGTCGACTGTGATCTGTTCAAAACGCGCCAGATCGCCGCCCGCCAGCGTCACTTTGTATTTGCCGGCTAGCGCCAGCAGGCCCCGGTAAAATCCGTTCACCCAGGCTCCGGCTAGAGCGGCGGGAATGGCAAGCGAAACCAGGCAGAAGACCGGCTCCGCGCCCATCGCCGCCAGATCAGACAGGCTCCGCGCCAGCGCTTTGTGCCCGATGTCAGCGGGTTTGTGAGTGTCGAGTGTGAAGTGGCGGCCCTCCAACATAAAATCGGAAGTAAACACTAAATCTTCGTCCGGGCGCGGGCGCAGAATCGCGCAATCGTCGCCGATGCCGCGAATGATGGTTTTATCAACTGTGGATTCTTGCGCCAGCCGCCGAATGCGTTCAACGATAAGCGTTTCGCGCATGGGCTACTCAGCGGCGGCCAGGACTAAGCCGGCCGGAAGCTCTTCGCCGAAGACACGGCTGGAGGAAGCTAAATCGCCGGAGTCGCCCGCAAGCTCGCGTAGTAAATCGGCGGCGCGCGGAGAGGCTTCGCAGGCGACGCGCACCAGTTCGAGTGTAGCCGGCGGTAAGTCGCGCGCGGTATCTCCGGTTTGTTGTGCGATGTGAACCACGGCATCCAGCAGCGCGGGCGTCTGCGGCAGACGCAGCAACGTTTCTACCCAACGGCTTACGGAAGCCGGAGAAAGCACCAAATTGATCGGTGCGCTAAACAGCTTGCGTGCCCCTAAACGGGACAGGCACCACACGCCAGCTTCCAGCATCTCACCCTTCTTGACGAAACCGAGCAGGGTATCACCGAGCTGCGTTTTGGTTTGCTGCGGCAATAATTCCAGGCTCGCGGCGGTGCGCCACATTTCACGATAGAGGCTCTGGTTCATGCGCGGCGCGCGCTTTTGCTTGGGCAGCAGCGTGGCGGAAAGGCGCTGAAAAATATCGCCCTGTTGATTGCGGTTCAAACCGCCGGCGATGCGGCCGCAGAAGATCCACCAATCGATTTCACACTGCACCTGATTTCCGAAGGTAATGCCGGAGGCATACACGCGCCGGGCCTGCTCGATGCGGAAATCATCGCCCGGAAACCCGAAGCCGGGCCGCAAGCAGAAACCGGTAAGGCTCAGCCAGCGAACTTCATGGGGCGCGTTTTTCCGACGGCCGTCGGCCAGCGCCAGCAGCTTATCGGAAAATGCGCGAATTGTGGGCAGCGGCCAGGAGGAGCGTCCCAACCCGAGCAAATGCTCCAAGCGGGCAGGGAGTTGTTCGGGCGGCAGCGAACTACTTTGTTGAGATGCCGCGGATTTTCCAAAAACCTGCTCGATGAGCGCTTCCGCTTGGGCCTGGGTCTCAGCCGGAATCACGGCGCTCGAGCGGACAACGCCGCCAGCCGCGGGCGTCATCGCCGTTTCTCCCGCTGTCTTCCGCAATTGAAATTGCAGCCGCCAGCGATGCTCACTAATTTTCGATTCGGCCCAGGTTTCGAGCGTGCCTACTTCGCTCAAACGCGCGCCTAACGTCACAGGCACTAGCCGTTCGCCACCTTTACCGAAGCGGATCACGGCATGTAACGGAGCATGCAGGCGCGGATCACTCGCCGGGTCGAGCATGTCCTTACCGGGATCGAACGACACTACGTCACCGGCTGCATCTTCGGTACGGCTCAACGAACTATAAAGCCGGAAGGCTACCGGCGTATTCGCCACAAGCTGAATCTCAGGTTGTTCCAGCTTGATCTCTTGTCCTTCTTCAGAGCCGCGCGGCATGAGGCAGACCGATTGAATGACGGATGGATCAGACGTCTGGATTCCCAGGAAATATGCGCGTGGCAGACCGCCGCGCACCAGCACGCCGCTGCCCGAACTACGCACGTAGGAATAGTAAGCCGCTCCGACGCCGACCGCCAGGTCCAAATCCTGATTCTCAAAGAGCAGCGGAGCGCGGCCGAACCAATGTTCCACGATGTCACGCACGCGTTCGCGAAACACCGGCGGAATAAAGAAGCCGCCATTAAACAGGATTGCGTCCACGCCGTTCGCCGCGGCAGAGGAGCTTTGCAGAAATTCCGCCAGATGACGAGTGATGGCGGGGTCAGAAACATAGGGCAGGCCCAACTCGCGGAAGACGCTCTGTTTCTCTTGTTGCGGTTTGTCCGAAAGCTGGCAGGGCGGGAGGAAGCCACTCAGCGCCAATTCCAGAATTTCTTCACGCGTGATGGTGGCGCGCAGCGTTCCTCCGACTAGCGATGCTCCGCCGCCCGCCACGGTTACATCCACGCTCGCCGGAGCATTGGGCGAAAGCAGTGTCTCCTTGGCGGCGGAGCACTGGCGGCGCAGCGCGCTTCTCTGCCGCAAGGACAAAGTTTTGCCGAGTTTCGATTCGGCCAACCAGGAAATCGTGAGATCCAGATTGTCTCCGCCGAGCAGCAAGTGCCGCCCTACGGTGGTGCGTGTAAACTGCACGCGGTCAGCTTCGCGATCTACCCGGACCAGCGTGAAATCGCTGGTGCCGCCGCCAACGTCGCACACTAAGACGACCTGTTTATCGAACAATTCCTTATTTGAGCGGGAAAGATGCCCGGCGATCCACGCATAGAAGGCCGCTGCAGGTTCTTCCAGCAAGGTCAAGTTGTCGATGCCGGCATCGCGCGCCGCTTGCACCGTGAGTTCACGTGCTTCCTCATCGAAACTGGCGGGAACCGTTAACACCACCTGGTGTTCGGAAATGGGCGAGCCCTTCACGCGTTTCCAGGTATCGCTCAAATACCCGAGATAGCGCGCCGACGCTTCCACTGGAGAAAGAATCCGGCCCTCTTCCTGCGAATCCCAGGGAAGAATTTTTGCAGTGCGATCCGCTTCCGAATTAGAGAGCCATGATTTCGCCGAGTGAACGGTTTTCGTGGGAACCAGTGCGCCTTGATCACGGGCGTAGGCGCCAACCACCGGCGGATCGCTCAGGTAAAGAAAAGATGGAAGTGTCCGCAGGCTGCCTATGCGCGTCGCGTCGAGTTGCTGTTCGATCGGAAGAACATGAATGGGTGGAAAATCGGATTCGGCTGCCTCTACTGGGTCGATGTACGCAACGGCTGAGTTGGTGGTTCCTAAATCAATCCCTATATTCATGCGACCTAGTTATGCGACCATGCGCTCGCGCACGTTAAATTCCAGTTTCCAGCGGCGTCCATCGGCGGCGACACACCAAAGCTCCAGCATTCCGGTTTCGGTCACATAGCTTTCCAGGGTAACGGCGACAATTTCCTCGCGGCCGTCTTCCGTGTGTCCCGGCAGAAAGACTTCGATGGGCGCCAGTTCTTCAAAATCGCTGTCGATGGCGTCGATCATGACGCCGGGTGTGTCCTTCTTGCGTGCAAGTGAAGAGAAAAACCGGAATTCCGCCGGTTCGCCCACCACCAACGCGAATTTGCGCTGGGGCAGCTCTACTTTCGATCCTTCTTCCAAGCCGAACGGCACCACAGTCAGCGCCTTCATCGGCGAAGGCAGGCCCGGAACCGCGGGCAGGGAACTTTCGATGCCGACATAGTACGTGCGCGGCACGCCACCGCGAATGCGCACGCCGTTGCCGGTGCGGACCAGCCCGTAATAGGTAGCTCCATGCGCTACCGCATGCATTAGATCATCCTGTTTGCTGGCGTTGCGCAACTCCGTGACCGGCGCGGCGCCCGCTTGCGCCAGCCAGCCGTTTAGCACTTCGAATAGACGCTGCTCGATCGCCCTGGCTTGCAAAACGCCGCCGTTTAATAGCAAATGAGTAGGCCGCGCAAAGCCGCCCGCGCTAGCTCCCGCGTTGCGCAGAAACTGTGCGAGATGTTTGGTGACGGCAGCATCGCTCGCGTAATTCAGGCCTACTTCCATCAGGCCCGCGCGGCGGTTGCGCTGCGGCTTGGCCTCCGCCGGTACTGCTGGGAAAAAGCCTTCCAGCAAAAGATTCCGGACGTCCGCGATTTCCATGGTGCCGCGAATCGTGCCACCTACAAGGCCTGACCCACGGCCCAAAATAGTTAATGGATGGTTAGCCGGCGCGTTCTCATCGCTGGTGAGCAGCACCTCTTTTGCCGCGCGGCACTGCTGCCACAGGGAATGAAACTGCAATGCGTCGAGCTTAGTCCCTTTTTCCGCGAACTGTTGTTCCGCAAAACGGGCCAGCGCCAGATCCATATTGTCGCCGCCCAGCAGCAAGTGGTCGCCAACCGCGATTCGCTCCAACTGCAACTCCCCGGCGCTTTCCGTAACCGAAATCAGCGTGAAGTCGGTAGTTCCGCCGCCAATATCCACCACCAGAATTAAGTCGCCGGGCTTTACTTGCTCGCGCCAATTCGGATTGCGCTCAATCCACGCATAGAATGCCGCCTGCGGCTCTTCGAGAATGGTGACCTCGGGGTAGCCGGCCAATTTGGCGGCGCGTTGGGTTAAGTCGCGCGCTGCGGCGTCGAAGGATGCCGGCACCGTCAACAGAACCGATTGCTGCTCCAGCGGCGCATCGGGATGTTTGGCATCCCAAGCCGAACGCAGGTGCAGTAAATATTGAGTGGAAGCCTCCACCGCCGAAATTTTCTGGCCACCGGCGGGAGCGGTGAGGGGCAATAACGGCTGCGTAGGATCGGCGCTTTGATTCGAAAGCCAGGACTTGGCGGAACTCACCAGCCGGGTCGAGTTTTCCACGCCGCGCGTCCAGGCGAAGCGGCCCGTTATATAGGTTGGATTCGGATTCCAGGGCAGGGAAAGCGCGCCCTCAACAAATTCTTTTTCGCCCGGTAAGTAAAGAGAAGAGGAAAGTAATTCCCGCTCCGCCACCTCTCCTGCATTGACTAACTGGGGGATAGGCAGTAATTCCACGGGCTCGGACTCGCCAGTAGAATTATCGACGTAAGCATACGCGAGCGCGCTATTAGTGGTGCCAAGATCGATTCCGATAACGTATTTCGACATGAGGCGGCGGGGGTAAACTACTCGATCTCGATTTCCGCCGGCGCCAATACGGCCGGATCCTGTTTGCCCAGAGGTGGAAGAGTAACTGCGGAGGCCTGCCAGCCACGATGCCGCAAGGTCCCGCCCGCCACTTTTCCGCTGGCCGGAACGTTGCCGAGCAGCTTAATGCGACTCGGGTCCGGAGCCTTCGAAGCATCCAGCCTTTGGGGCGTTCCCTCCACGCCATCGAGCACCGGCGCCAAGGTGACATGCCGTGTTAGCGCCGCTTTGCAATCGGTATGGATGGTGCGGACGGCCGCTCCTACTTGATCGTCGGCGAAGGAAGCGATGTCTTCCATAAGGAAGTCGATGAGCCGCGAATCGCGCTGCAAGATCTGAAGAATCTGCAAAGCGCCGTCGCTCACCTTCGGTATTTCCACGGGCGGCGGCGGGGGCTGCGGCTTCACGAAGCCAAATTCAGCCGCGACATCTTCGGGCAGCACGCCGGAAAAGAGGATCGAAAAAAAACTGCTGAAGGCAGCCGAGACGCGGGACAAATAGGACCTCTATCTAGTTAAGTTCAACATAACAAGGATATCAGCCAGCCTCGATTAATAAGATTAGTTTCAAAACCATGAGTCAAGTTGAAACCGATTCGGGGTCGGCCTTCAAAGCGAACAAGAGCAAGGACCGCGCTGTGACATCGTAGTCGTCGCCGGACTTCATCTTTACTTCCTCACACTTGACTGGTTTATTCGTGTCCACCAAGACTGTCCATTCTGAACCGCCGAAACAGGCGGGCAGCGCAAATTTTGCGGGTTCATGAAAAGCATTGATCACGATAAGCAGCGTCGCCTCATGCCCCAGTTGCCGGATGCCGGTCGGTTGAGCACGCCCGTCCAGCAGCATGCCGAAGCAACGTAATTCGGAATCGCCCCAATGTTCGTCTTCCATCTCGCTGCCATTGGCGTTGACCCAGGTAACATCCTTAACGCCTAGTTCCTCTAAGTATTGGCCGCTCAAAAACAAGTTGCGGCGCAAGATCGGATATTGATGACGCAAGCTAATCAGCTTTTGCACGAAGCGGATGAGCGAACGGCCTTTTTCCGGAATGTCCCAGTTGAGCCAGCTGATTTCGTTGTCCTGGCAGTAGGCGTTGTTATTTCCGTTTTGCGTGCGGCCGAATTCGTCTCCGGCCAGCAGCATGGGCGTGCCTTGCGAAAGGAGCAAGGTCGCAAGCATATTGCGGATCTGGCGTTCGCGCAAGGCGTTGATTTCCGGATCGTCCGTGGGACCTTCCACGCCGCAGTTCCACGACCGGTTGTCAGTCGTGCCGTCTTTGTTGTCTTCGCCGTTGGCCTCGTTGTGCTTTTCGTTGTACGTAACCGCGTCATTTAAAGTGAAACCATCGTGAGCGGTTATGAAGTTGGTCGACGCCCAGGGACGGCGGCCCTGATTGTCAAAAATGTCAGCCGACGCGCAAAGCCGCGGAGTGAGGGCTGATGCGTGGGCGTCCCCTTTCCAGAAACTTCGCACGGTATCGCGGAACTTATCGTTCCATTCCGCCCAGCCGGGAAGAAATGCGCCTACCTGATAGCCGCCCGGACCGCAATCCCACGGTTCGGCGATGAGCTTGACGGTTGCCAGGAGGGGATCCTGACAACAAGCTTTCAAGAATCCGCTGCGGTTGTCGAATCCATTTGGTTCCCGCGCAAGAATGGTGCCCAGATCAAAACGAAATCCATCGATATTCGTCTGCTCCACCCAGTAGCGCAGGCTGTCCATCACCATTTGTAAAACGCGTGGATGGCTAACGTTGACCGTGTTTCCGGTGCCGGTGTCATTGATGTAATAGCGCTGCTCATTCTGCAGCAGCCGGTAGTAGCTGGCATTATCCAGCCCTCTGAACGAAAGCGTCGGTCCGCGTTCGTTTCCTTCGGCGGTGTGATTGTAAACCACATCCAAGATGACTTCCAGGCCGCCATCGTGAAGCCGGGCGACCATTTCTTTGAACTCCCGCAAGCTGTCGTGGCGTTCCGCGGCGTAACGCGGATCGGGCGCGAAGTAGCCGATGCTGTTATAACCCCAGTAATTTTTCAACCCGAGTTCCAGAAGATGGTTGTCATCGATAAACGTGTGAATGGGCAGCAGTTCGACCGTGGTTACGCCTAGCGACTTGATGTGGTCGATGGCCGTCTTCGTCCCGAGGCCCGCGTAGGTGCCGCGCAGATGCTCAGGAACCGCTTCATTGCCCTTGGTGAAACCGCGTACATGCATCTCGTAAATGATGGTGTCGTCCCAGCGCTTGGGCTTGCGGCTGCGGGTTCCGGTCCAATCGAAATTGGGATCGACCACTGTGCATTTCGGCATGAACGGCGCGCTATCGCGTTCATCGAAAGTCAAATCATCGCCGGATTCCATTTGATAGCTAAAAATGGCGGGGTCCCACTTCAATTCGCCCGTGTGCGCGCACGCATAGGGGTCGAGCAACAGTTTGTTGGGGTTAAAGCGATGTCCATTCTCTGGCTCGTAGGGTCCGTGAGCGCGATAACCATAGATGGTCCCAGGCGTAATGCCGGGCAAATATCCATGCCAGATTTGATCGGCATGTTCCGGTAACGGAATGCGCTCCGTCTCTGTTTGGCCATCGGAGCTAAAGATGCAAATTTCCACCTTCGTCGCGTTCTCAGAAAATACCGCAAAATTTGTTCCTTTGCCATCCCAGGCTGCCCCGAGTGGATACGGCGAACCTTCCTTGATCCGGCTTTTAAGTATGTTGGCCAACTAAACTCCTTTAAACAGTTCTAAGAGAGTGCCATTGGGATGAACGTTTCAACCGGCGTGAGCTATCTGGCATTTACGCTCGATATGAAACATTTTTCGTGAATGCGTTTCCTAACAGATATGGCAACGAAGAAAAAAAGCAGTACAAAAGCATCGTCGTCCGGCTCCGACCCGAAATCGAAGCGGATCGTGAAGAACAAAATGGCTACCGTTATGGACGAATTTAAGCACCACACGCTCAAATCCGGGAAGAGCGGCCAGAAAGTCGCCAATCAGAAACAGGCGGTCGCTATCGGGCTGAGCGAGGCCCGCAAGTCCGGCGCTAAACTTCCTCCGGCGAAGAAGAAAAAATAGCACTGTACCGAGCATAGAACTTTTAAGTGACAATTTGACGTAATTTCGATCTCACTGCGTAGGAGGGTAGGATGGTAGACCCGAAGTTCAACGAACTGCCTGTGCCGGCTGACGAGGGCAAGAAAAAGTACACTGGCGCGAAACCGCGCCGCGGGTTGAGTATCAACGACACGATTGCGGCAGGAGCCAATCAGTCAATCGGCGCGGCGGGTGTGGATACATCGAACATGACCGCCGGCTTTGACGGAAATGACCCGAGCGCGACCATCGATACAGAGCCTGTTCTGCTTCCGTTTAGCCGCGCTGAAGTTGCCTTACGCGCGTTTGAACTCTGGAAGGAACGCGGCTCCCCCGTGGGGTCGCCCGAGATCGATTGGAAAGAGGCTGAGCGAGACTTGTTGTCTCGGAGCCGGGGTTCCAAGGCCGCCGTCGCCGGAGCGTAACATTATGGCCCCTAAAGCGGAACGGCCCGCCAGGCGATTTGCCTAGCGGGCCGTTCCCGAATGCCGGGCCGGATTTTAAGATCCGGCGGAATTCTTAGTAATCCATCTCGGGGCCGTGGCCGGCAGGAGGTCCAGCCGGAGCCTTCTTTTCCGGGATTTCGCAGATCATGGCTTCGGTGGTCAGCATAAGAGCGCTGATGGAAGCAGCATGCTGCAGAGCGGAGCGGGTCACCTTGGTGGGGTCGATGACGCCCGATTTCACCAGGTCTTCGTAGTTGCCGGTGGCAGCGTTGAAGCCGAAGTTGTTATCGGGATTGGAGCGGACTTTCTCAATCACAATGGCGCCTTCGTAGCCGGCATTGCCAGAGATCTGGCGGAGCGGCTCTTCGGTTGCCTTGCGGATGATGTCGACGCCGATTTGTTCGTCGCCTTCCGCCTTCAGGTTGGCCAGGGCTTTGCCAGCGCGGAGAAGTGCAACACCGCCGCCAGGGACGATGCCTTCTTCCACGGCCGCGCGGGTGGCATGCAGCGCATCTTCGACGCGCGCTTTCTTTTCCTTCATCTCGGTTTCGGTAGCAGCACCGACCTTGATGACGGCAACGCCGCCGGCGAGCTTGGCCAAACGCTCTTGCAGCTTCTCGCGGTCGTAATCGGACGTGGTTTCGTCGATCTGGGCGCGGAGTTGCTTGATGCGGGCTTCAATGGTCTTCTGGGTACCGCCGCCGTCAACGATGGTGGTGTTGTCTTTGTCAACCGTGACGCGCTTGGCGCGGCCGAGGTCTTCCAAACGGACGCCTTCCAGCTTGATGCCGGTTTCTTCCATCAACGCCTTGCCGCCGGTGAGGATGGCAATGTCTTCGAGCATCGCTTTGCGGCGATCGCCGAAACCAGGAGCCTTCACGGCGCAGGCATTCAAGGTGCCACGCAGCTTGTTGACCACGAGAGTTGCCAGCGCTTCGCCTTCGACTTCTTCAGCGAGGATGAGCAGCGGCTTACCGGAGCGGGCAATCTGCTCGAGCAACGGCAGAAGATCCTTCATGTTGCTGATCTTCTTTTCGTGAATCAGGATGTAGGGGTCTTCCAGCACTGCTTCCATGCGATCGGGATCGCTGATGAAGTAGGGCGAGAGATAGCCACGGTCGAACTGCATACCGTCAACGGTCTGCAACTCGGTCACCATGGTCTTGGATTCTTCCACCGTGATGACGCCGTCTTTGCCGACTTTGCCCATCGCTTCGGCAATGATGTTGCCGATGGTGGCGTCGCCGTTGGCCGAAATGGTGCCAACCTGAGCAATCGCATCACCCTGCGAAGGAACCGGCTTGGAGAACTTCTTGACTTCCTCGACGACCGCTGCAACGGCCTTCTCGATGCCGCGCTTCAGAGCCATCGGATTGGCGCCCGCGGCAACCGACTTCACGCCTTCGCGGAAGATTGCCTGAGCCAGAATGGTGGCGGTGGTGGTGCCGTCGCCAGCGATATCGGAAGTCTTCGACGCAACCTCGCGAACCATCTGCGCGCCCATGTTTTCGAGCGGGTTCGCCAGTTCAATTTCCTTGGCAACCGTGACGCCGTCTTTGGTGATCGTCGGTCCGCCAAACTTTTTCTCTAGCACCACGTTCCGGCCCTTGGGGCCGAGGGTGACCTTCACGGCATCAGCAAGCTGATTTACACCGCGAAGAATAGCTTGACGCGAATTCTCGCTATAAACAATTTGTTTTGCAGCCATTATTCCTTTTAAACCTCTTACTTAGCCTTCCCGTTTGAGGAGCCATTGGTGAGCACGCCGAGAATTTCGTCCTCGCGCATGATCATGTACTCAATACCATCCAGCTTGATATCGCTGCCGGAATATTTGCCAAACAGAATGCGATCGCCAACCTGCACATCGCAGGGGACAATTTTGCCATCATCGGCCTTTTTGCCCTTACCAACGGCAACAACTTCGCCTTGCTGCGGCTTTTCCTTGGCGGAATCGGGGATGAAGAGCGTACCGTGCTTCGCCTCGCCCTCTTCGATCCGTTTAACCACGACGCGGTCGTGAAGCGGTCGAATGTCCATGTTTAAAAACCTCCAGTGTGTGTAAAACGTAATCCCAAGTTCGGATTTTGAGTTGTAACCCGGCGCAACGTGCGACCCGGTTACCCGTAGACAGTTTTAGCACACTCGGCGGGAGAGTGACAAGAAATATGTGTAAGTGGTTGATTAGGTTATACTTATCTTACGTTTTTGGCCGCATTGACAGTGGTCTGCTCAGATTTTATGTATTTTGATAAATAAGATAATAATGCTGGTAGTTTTATTCTCTTCCATGCGCAGTTTGCGGTCATTGATTGAAAGATCTTGTGTGCGGCAGTTTTGGGCCACCGAAAATCCGGTTTAGCCATAGCGGCGATTAGGTTTTTGGCCCGTGATCGTGATGCGCGGCTCGGCGTTGCATCGACAAAACCTGCCTTGATTTATTCTACTAGTCCGCGCTTGTTACCCTAGGAACATCGGCTAACAAACCAGATTATGCGGCGAATTTCCCTTGTATTCTCGATCGCCGCCATTCTCATCGCCGTTCTGGTCGGCTACACCTACAAACTCCGCCGGGAACACACGCACCGCCGTCATCTCGCGGCGGCGCCCGATATCAAGAGCGGAGTGGAGGGTGCGGCGTTCGGCGGCTGGAGCTACACCCGCGACGATCCGCAAACCAACCGCCCCGTCGTTCGCGTCTTTGCCAAATCGTTCAAGGCCACGCAGGATCCGGCCACCTTTGAGCTACTCGGGCTGGCGCTCAAGCTCTACGACAAAACCGCCGCGTCTTATACCTATGTCACGAGCAACCATGCGTTCTTCGACGAACGAACCGGCGTAATGAAGTCCGACGGGCCGGTTCACATCGTTATCAATATGCCGTCCGATAAAGACGCCGAGGACAAGAAAGAACAGGAAAAGCGCGTTCAAGTGGTGACCTCCGGCGTCAACTACGAGACCAAGAACGGCAAAGCGGCCACCGATCAGGCCGCCTCGTTCGTGTTTCCGGCCGGCGGCGGCCAGGCGGTCGGCGTGGAGTACGATCCCACAACCAAGACGCTGCATCTGAAATCGAAAATCGCGCTGGACTGGATTGGAAACGGCCCGGTGGAAAACAAGCTGCACGTGGAGTCCGGCGACCTGATCTATAAAGAAGCCGAGCAGAAAATCTATCTTTCCCCCTGGTCGAAAATGCAGCGGCTGACCACGACCATTCAGGCGCAGAATTCGGTGGTCGCTTTGCAGGACGGAGTGCTCCACCAGATTGACTCCGACCATCCAGTGGGAAGCGATGATCGCGACAACCGTCACGTAGCCTATTCCGCCGAGAAGATGACCGCATTCTTCGACGAGAACGGCAATATGGTGCAGATTGTCGGTGATAAAGACGCGCGGGTGGTTTCGAGCCAAGCTGCCGCGGAGACGGTGCTAACCGGAGACAAGGCCAACCTGTTATTCGCCTTGACCGGCGAGCAGCAGGGCAATGGTCAGGTGAAAACGGAGAGTGATCTGCACCTGGTGACGGCCGACGGGCACGCCGTGGCGGAATCGAAGCCGCTGCCCGCGCCGGGTGTCTTGCCGTCCGAGACGCGCATACTGCGTAGCGAACATATCGAACTCGAAATGCGGCCCGGCGGGCGGGAGGTGCGGGAGATTCGCACCTCGCAACAGGCCCAGTTGGAGTTCAAGCCGAACCGCCCCGAACAGGTACATCGCATTTTGGACGCTTCGCATCTGCGAATCCTATATGGCGAGAACAGCTATGTCGATACGTTCATGGGCTGGAACGTAGCCACTCACACGGACAAGCCCGCGGCGGCAAACAAAGCCCCCGCTGGCAAAGACGGCAAGCCGGCCGGTCCTCCTCCGCCCGCTTTGACGTGGAGCGATGTGATGACCGCCAAATTTGCGCCCGGAACCAACCAGATCGCGACCATTGACCAGCAGGGTAACTTCCGGTATCAGGAAGGCGCGCGGAAAGCTTCCGCAAAAAAGGCATTCCTCGAACAAACGGTGAACCGTATCACCTTGACTGACGCCGCGAAAGTTGTGGATGACACGGGATCGGCGACGGCGGATCGCATTGTCATGAATCAAGCCAATGGCGATATGGACGCCACTGGGCACGTGCTCTCGACGCATGCCCCGGACAAGAATGAAAAGCCCGGTACTTCCATGCTGGATGCCAGCCAGCCGATGCAGGCGAAAGCCGAGAACATGCAGACGCGCGAAAACAATACCCAGATCCTTTATCAGGGGAACGTGACCATGTGGCAGGGCGCCAATCGGATTTCAGCCGCCAAAATCGATCTGGACCGGGAGGCGCAGTCTCTGCACGCCACGGGAGACGTAGTAAGCGAACTGGTTGACAACAAGGATTCAGCCGGCGATACGCCCGCGAAGGCAGCACCGGCAGATGCGCCCGTGTATACCACCGTAAAGGCGCCGGAACTGGTGTACCGCGATGACACGCGCCGGGCTCTGTACACCGGCGGCGCGACGCTGCTGCGTCAAGGCATGATGATTACCTGCAAACAACTGGAAGCGTTCCTGACGCCGAAGACCGCGCAGAGTAACGATAACTCTTCGCTCCACCATGCCTTTGCCGACGGCAGCGTCATGGTCTTTAAGGTGCTGGGAAACAACCGCAAACGCACCGCTACGGCCGAACACGGTGAATATTTCACGGCCGACGACAAGGTAGTGCTGAACGGCGGATCTCCGCAAATGGTCGATAGCGTCAAAGGCACAACCAAGGGGCGTGAGCTGGTCTATTACAGCGGCGACGATCACTTGCTGGTGCAGGGCGAAGACAAGAGCCCGGCGTTCACTCGAATGAAGAAACGCTAAAGCGCCGCCCGGTCACAGTCCGGCAATGCGATTCAGAAGGTAGTCGACGATGGTGAGCAAAATGGAGCCGAGAACCGCAGGCAGGCAACCGCTGACCCTGAAGCCAGGGACAAATTCCGAGGCTAGCTTCAGCATGAGCCCGTTAATGAGAAAGTAAACCAGTCCAAGGCTAAGGATGATGAAGGGCAGCAGGACAATTTTGAGAACCAGTCCAACCGTTGCGCTTACCAGGCCGATAACCAGCGCGGCAATGAGGGCGGCCCCGAAACCGTCGGCCTGAATGCCCGGCAGAATCCTTGCCACAATGAGCAGAGAGACCCCGCTGAGGAGCCAGTGGACGATCCAGTAACGCACACCGTGATCATACCCGTTGAGGATACCGGCTGCCGAAACTCTACTGGAAGCGCACCGAGCTATCGATTAAGGCGATCTCGACTCTGCGGTTTTTCGCGCGCCCTTCGTTCGTTGCGCTCTCCACCAGAGGGCTTGTCTTTCCGTAGCCTTTGACGTTAATAATGGCTGGATCAATGCCTGCCTGCACCAGGTACTCTTTCAGCGCGGTGGCCCGGCGGAGAGATAGCTGCTGATTGTACTCGGCCGTCCCCACATCGTCGGTGTAGCCGAAAACCGAAAGCCCATATCCATTCGAGATCAGCAAAATGCCGGCGATGCGGCTTAGTAGCTCGCGATTGTGCTGATTCAGGTCCGCTTTGTCGAAATCGAACCGGAAAATCGAGTTCGGGAGTGAGATCACCATGCCGTTTGGAACGCGGTGCGTCTCCACAACTCGATTCAGCGCCTCCTGCATGCGGTTCAGCTCCGTCTCCCGTTCGCGCTGCATTTGACTCATCTTTTCCTGAGCCGCATGGCTGTCTTCGTGAGCCCGCTGCGCCGCTGCTTCCGCTTGTTGTCTGCTGGATTCGGCCTGTTCTCTACCGGATTCCGCTTGTTCTCTACCGGATTCCGCCTGCTTTCGTCCGTCCGCCGCCAGGGTGGCTCGCGCGGCAGCCTCTTCCGCGCTCCGGCTTGCGGCCGCTGCCGCCGCCGATTCTTCCTTTGCTGTCCTGGTGGCTGCGTTCACTTCCTGCTGCAGCTCTCTTATCTCTCCGCGCATCCCTTTCAGGCTGCGGTAGCCGGCATAGTCCGACAGTGCTACGCCGGCGACAACCAGGACGCCAAGAACCCACGTAATTCGTCCCACGGTTCCATCCTAACGTCTCGCCGCGGCGTAGCGCGCCCGCATTCCAAAAGCACAGCAGTACGTAAGAAATTCGGCCGATAAGGCTACTGACGTTAATTTATGAGCTCTCCACCTCTTCAGAAAGCGCCGATTAACCCCGCGAAGATCCTGATTGTTGAAGACGAAGGCATCATTGCGAGTCATATCGCGTCCAGTCTGGCGCGAGCCGGATACGAAGTCGCCGGTATTGCGGAATCCTCCGAAGAGGCGCTCGCGAAGGCCGCGGAATTGAACCCGGGATTGATTCTTATGGACATTCGCATCAAGGGCGAAATGGACGGGATTGAAACCGCGGCTATGTTACGGGACCGCTTCGATATTCCGCTCATTTATCTCACCGCTCACACGGACCAGCAGACCATCGACCGGGCCAAGCTGACGGGAGCTTCGGGTTTCCTGACGAAGCCCGTTCATCCCACGACTCTCGCGGCGTCGATCGAGATGGCGATGCACAAACACAGCGCCGACAAGCTGCATCAGCAAGCGTGGGAATCCGCCCTGCAGGAGCGGAATCGATACTTGGCTCTTATTGAGCTGAACAAGGGGCTTTCAGCCGGAAAATCGCGCTACCATGCCTTGGTCAAAGCCACGTCTCAAATTGTCTGGACCATGAGTCCGAACGGGGCGCCGACGGATGCCGAGGAGGGGTGGAAGGCCTTCACGGGCCAAACCGGCGCGCAGGTGCGATGGGACGCTCTTCACCCGGACGACCGGGCTCTCGCGGCTGCTAAATGGGCAGAGGCCATGCGAACCGGACTTGCGTACGAAGTGGAGAAGCGGGTGCGACGGCGCGACGGCGAGTATTGCTGGATGCTGGCCCGCGTGGCGCCGGTGTCGGGCGACGACGGCTCCATTCTGGAATGGATCGGCGCCTGCACCGAGATCAGCGGCCGGAAGCGGGCCGAAGCTGAAATCAAAAACCTGCATGACGGTCTGGAGCAGAGCGTGATGCGGAGGACCGCGGCTCTGGCGCAAGCCAACAGCGAGCTTGCCCAAACCAGGGCAAAGCTGCAGAGCGTTCTCAACGCGGCGACTCAATTGTCGATCATCGCGACGGACACCGAAGGCATCATTGAGATATTCAACTCGGGCGCCGAGAGAATGCTCCAATATCAGGCCAGTGAAATGGAAGGCCTGCGCACGCTGGAGATCATTCATGACCGGTCGGAATGCGCCGAAAGGTCCCAGGTCCTTTCCGGCCAGTTCGGACGGCTGATCCAAGGCTTCGACGCCATAGTCGAGGCTGCCCGTCAAGGCAGGTCCGATGAATGCGAATGGACGTACGTGCGCAAAGACGGCAGCCGGCTCGACGTAAGCCTGGCCGTGACTCCCGTTTCCAATCACGAAGGCGTTCTTACAGGTTTTCTGAGTATCGCGACCGACATCACAGCGCGGAAGGCTATGGAGCGTGAGCTACGGCTCAACATGGAGAGCCTGGAAGAGCAGACGCGGCGCGCCGAGCAGGCCAACGTCGCCAAGAGTAACTTTCTGGCCGTGATGAGCCACGAGATACGTACTCCCATGAACGCGATTCTAGGTATGTCCGACATGCTGGCGGAGTCACAGCTTGACGCCGAGCAGACGCAGTATGTGGAGGTGTTCCGGCGGGCGGGCGCGAACCTGCTCGTAATCATCAACGACATTCTCGATTTGTCGAAGATCGAGGCAGGCCATCTGGAACTGGAGCAGGTGGACTTCAACCTCGAAGAGGTGGTGGACCAGGCCATTGAGCTCATCGGAGTAAAGACGCGCACCAAAGGTCTCGTCCTGTTGTCCCACCTGTCGCCCGGGCTGACTACGGCCTTGTCGGGAGACCCGACACGGTTGAGACAGGTGCTCATTAACCTGCTTGGGAATGCCGTAAAGTTTACCGGGACGGGCGAGGTGCTGCTCACCGTTCGGAACCACGAATCCGGCAAACCCGGCGAGGTGGAATTTACGGTTTCTGATACCGGCATCGGAATTTCGCCCGACAAACTCGAAACCATCTTCGATAGTTTTACGCAGGCTGATTCGTCCATTACACGGAAATACGGCGGCACCGGCCTCGGCTTGGGAATTAGCCGGTGGCTGGTGGAGCGCATGGGCGGAACCCTGACAGCGACCAGCCGCCTTGGACAGGGTAGCGTCTTTCGTTTCAGCGCCCAGTGCGAGCCGAGCCGGAGCCAGCGCAAGAGTGCTGCGGTTGAGGTGTCCGACTTTCACGGCCGCCGCATTCTCGTGATTGACGACAACGCTACAAACCGCTTCATTCTGGGCGAAACCCTAAATGCATGGGGCATCGAAAGCGCTGAGTTTGGCGCGCCAGAGGAGGCGCTGGCAAGTCTCTCCGCGGCGGTCACCGCCACGCGGCCTTATGCGGTGGCGCTGGTGGATCGGGAGATACACGGAATGGATGGATTCGAAATTACGGGCCGCATCAAACAGATCGCCCCGGACCTCCCCGTCATCATGTTCACCTCCGACGTCCGGCCCGGCGACGCGCTGCGGCGCAGGGAAGCCGGACTGTCGGGCTATGCCGTCAAACCCGTGAACCGCAGCGAGGTGCTGCGCTTAATCTGTGAAGCCATGCAGCCGCGGGAAAGCTCGGAACCGGGAACCCAAGGGAGCGCGAATCGTAAGGAAACGGCACCCGTCAAGCCCTTAAGAATTCTGGTCGCGGAGGACTCGGCGGACAACCGCCTGCTGGTTCAACTGTATTTGAAAGGGAGCCCGCACCAGTTGACTTTTGCTGAAGACGGGAAGGTTGCGGTGGATCTGTTTGCAGCCGGGAGCTTTGATGTTGTCCTGATGGATGTCCTTATGCCCGTGATGGACGGATTAACCGCCGCGCGCGCCATACGCGCCATCGAGCGGGTGCGGCGCGCTACTCCCATTCCCATCATTGCCCTTACGGCGAACGCCCGGCCGCAAGACGTTGAGTTGAGCGGCAATGCGGGCTGCAGCAATCACCTCTCGAAGCCGATCTCGAAACACAAGCTGCTCAGCGCCATCGAGGCATACGGGCCCATAGGTACTTTGGCCGATACACCCAAAACGGAATCTTCCCAACCGATCAGAATTGAAATGCCGTCCGGCCTCGAGGAGATCGTGCCCGGCTACCTGGCGGCTCGCCGGGAGGAGCTTCCCGAGATGATGAAGCTCTTGGCCGCTTGCGACTTTGGGCGGCTCAAGGTTCTGGCTCACAACATGAAAGGAACGGGTACTTCGTATGGATTTCCGGAACTCACCCGAATGGGCGCGGCGTTGGAACGTTTCGCCAAGCAAACGGACGGTGAGGCGCTAGGCACACAGTTAACCGAGCTCACGGGATATTTGGGGCGCGTGGAATTAATTGCCGGGTCCGAATCGTAACATTTCCGAGGAGAGCTTATGCCCGAATTTTTTCGGCGACTATTTTCGACGGATTTCATGCCGGACGTCTATTGCCTGCGTGATCCGGCGATCGTTGCGCTGCATGCGATTTCGGATGGGCTGATTGCCCTCGCTTATTTTGTGATTCCGGCCGCGCTGATCCTGTTGGTGCGCCGCCGGCGCGATCTTGCCTTCCGCTGGGTGTACGTCCTGTTCGGCGCATTCATCCTCGCCTGCGGAGCCACGCATGTTCTCAACATCATCACCTTGTGGAGCCCCGCTTACCGTCTGGAGGGCACGCTCAAAGCCTTTACCGCCCTCGTCTCCATGGCCACTGCGGCCTTGCTGTGGCGGCTTGTACCCGTGGCCGTGGCGCTTCCCGGTCCCGAGGAATTCCGGCGCGAAATCGCGGAGCGGCGGCGTGCCGAGGAAGAGGCAACCAGGTTGAATGCGGAACTGGAAAATAGAGTTGCCGAGCGGACATTGCAACTGGAGTCCGCGAATGCAAAGCTAGCCGAATTCGCGGCAACGCTCGACAAAACCCAGACCATCGTTCAGAAACTGGATGGGACCATTTTGTATTGGAACAGCGGCGCCGAGTCGACGTATGGCTGGCCGCGGGAAGAGGCTTTGGGCCGCAAAAGTCATGAACTCCTCGAAGCGGCGTTTCCGCTGCCTCTAGCGGAAATCCAGGCCGAACTACTGAAAACCGGCAGCTGGAACGGTGAGTTCGTACAGCGCCGCCGCGACGGCTCGAGTATCTGGGTGGCAAGCACTTGGGCTCTGCACCGTAACTTGCAAGGCGAGCCAATCTCAGTCGCCAATGTGAACAACGACATTACGGAGCTGAAGCACGCCAATGAAGCGTTACGGGCCAGCGAAGCCACGGCGCGGTCGCTGTTCGAGAATGCCAGCCAGGGTATTCTTACGGCTGACCGCGCAGGCCGGATCGTGGATGCCAACGCGATGGCGCAGGGACTCTTCGGCTACACCCGCGCCGAGCTGACCGGCGCATTGGTGGAAATGCTTCTCCCCGAAAGTTTCCGCGCGCGCCACACCGGGCATCGCGCCGCCTACGCACAGAATCCGCATGCCCGCCCGATGGGGCAAGGGATGGATCTGGTGGGGCGCCGCAAGGATGGGTCTGAATTCCCGGTCGAAATCAGCCTCAGCTTCGTGGCGGAGCATCGAAGCGGGGGATTGGCCATGGCATTTGTATCTGACATTACCGCTCGCAAACAAGCAAACCAGGAACGGGAAGGCCTGATTGCCAAGCTCGAGGCCGCGCTTTCGGAAAAAATTGTTCTCCTCAAGGAGGTACACCACAGGGTCAAGAATAATATGGCGGTGATCGCGGGCCTGCTGGGAATGCAAGCCAATACTTTCAACGATGAACGGCTGAGCAGCGCGCTTGCGGAAAGTCAGCAAAGAGTTGCTTCCATGGCTCTGATCCACGAATATTTGTATGCCACCGGACACCTGGATCGCGTGAATTTCGGAAAATATGTGCAACAGCTCGCGAGTGAGATCTGCATGTCCTATGCGATGGTCTCCGATCGGCTGGCCGTCGCGATAGAGGCGGAGGAGATCGATCTGCCGGTGCATCGCGCCATTCCCTGCGGGCTGATCCTGAACGAATTGCTCTCTAACGCGTTCAAGCATGCGTTTCCGGATGGCCGGGGCGGGAAAATCAATGTACGTCTTGCGCGGCTCGAAGCAGGCGAGATCTCGCTGTCGTGCGAGGACGATGGAGTTGGCGTTCCGGAGAGTTTCGACTGGCGGAATTCGAAGTCGCTGGGTCTTAAGATTATCCAGATCCTGACCAGGCAGATAGATGGAAAACTGGCGCTCGATAGGAGCGGCGGAACCCGGTTTGAGCTCAGGTTTTCGAGCGCGGGTCAAAAGCAGAATCAATCCCTTCCGGCGTTGGCGTCCGCAGTCGAGGCGGCAGAACCGGCGCCGGAGCTGCTTAGCACCATTGCCTGTCTCAATCCTGCGACGGCTCTATCCTGAAATAGACCTGCGGTAAATCACGCAAAGCTTCGTTCGGGCGACTACTTTGTATTGCGTCAACCACTGCCGCAGTTCGGGATAAGCGTTCAACGCCAGCGCCGGATTCAGGGGACCCAGTCCGTCGACCACAAACGCCGGATGTGATTTTACAAACAAGCGCCGGTTCCTGGCGGCCGCTTCGCTGGAGATTGCCGTACTGGCCGATAAATGACGGTCGGCGGGCACGCCGGTCAGAGGCTGCGAATCCCAGAATAAGCCGTCCGAAAGCATCCGCGAATAGACATAGATGTCGGGCCGGTAGCCCCAGACGAATAGGGTGTCACCCGGTTTCGCCAGTCCGCCTATAAGGGCGGCGGCGCGCTGGCTATCGAGATCCATGGCGACGTCCGGCCAGCTTGTCTCGCGCCGCGCCAGATCATCGGCGGCAAGGGTGGCATAGCGCCAGCCGAAACGCACCAGCGGCAGGAGCAGCAGGACGCTCAGAACGGCCACGGCCATTTTGCGGTCTCGACGTAATGCCAGCGTGACGCCGCGTGAAGCGGCAATCGCCAGCGGCGGCAGTAATTGCAGAAAGTAGCGTGGAGCAAAGCGATTGCCCAGACAAACTGCCGCAAACGACAGCGCGATCCAGACACCTATCTTCCAGCGCTGCTCTTTGCTTAAGGATGGAAGCGCGAGGGTAGCACCCGCCACCAGGGCGGCATGGAATCCCAGCCAACCCGCCACGCGCGTTAAGCCGAGCTGAAACGGATGTGCCGTGGGCCACGCTTGCGAGTAAAGCAGGCCCCCGCGCCACACCTGCTCGTAAAAGCCAGGCCATGCGCCGGAAAACCAAAACCAAGCTGACACGGCGAGCAGCGGTGCCGCCAACCCGGCCAGCAGCAAGGGCAGTTCGCCCAGAAGCCATAGCGCGCACACCGCCAGAATGAACCCGGCTTTGATGTTCACCAGTAAACCTATCCCGCAGAAGAAGCCCGCCCAGGCGGCGCGGCGTTGATAGGCGAAGTAGATAGCGGCAAAATGAGGCGCCAGCAGCAAGGCGTCCGCGGCAAACGGAATCACTGCCGCCGGCAGATAGAACGTCGTAAAAAACGCGATCAAGAGGGCGGCTGTTATGCCTTCTGCCGTGCCCCAGCAAGCCCGCGCCAGCCGATACGCCAGTTGGCAAACCAACACGATGTACAAAGCGTCCAGCAGGCGAAGCGCGATACCGGCGTACCCACCCACTAGTAAGTAATAAACGGCGCAGAGCGGCGGCTTGTCATACCAGAAATCGCGATAGGGCACTCTACCGGCAAGGACATGCATGGCCGCGGCTAAATGATAGTCTTCGTCGGACCAAAGCAAGTGCGCGTGCACCATCCGCAGGCAAGCGAATGCAACCACCACGCCCCACCACGCATATTTCTTGTAGGGAAGCGGTTGCGACGTAACGGCTGTTGCCTGCATTCAACGCGTATCATAAAGCATGGTAGGGCTATAGCGGTGAGAACGTTACAAACGGTGGAGATTTCTAAGTCCTACAGCGGCCGCCGCGTGGTGGATAACGTCAGCGTGCGGGTGGAACAGGGTGAGGTTGTGGGTCTGTTAGGGCCTAATGGCGCGGGCAAGACGACTTCTTTCTATATCATCGTGGGCCTGGTCAGTCCGGAATCGGGCGAGGTGCTGCTTGACGGTCAGCCGGTGACTCGTCTCCCGATGTATCTGCGCGCGCGCCGCGGCGTCAGTTATCTCCCGCAGGAAGCATCGGTATTCCGCAAGCTTAGTGTGGAGGATAATCTGATGGCGATTCTGCAGACACTCTCGCTGAATGGCCGCGAGCGGCGTGAGCGCATGAATAATCTCATTGCCGATCTGGGGCTTGAAACCGTGCGCCATAGCAAAGGCTACATGCTTTCCGGAGGAGAGCGCCGCCGTGTGGAAATTGCGCGTTCCCTGGTGCTGCAGCCCGATTTCATTCTGCTCGACGAGCCGTTTTCCGGCATCGATCCGATCCAGGTCTTGGAACTCCAGCGCATCATTAGTGACCTGAAGCACAGAGGCATTGGCATACTGATCACCGACCACAACGTTCGCGAAACCCTAGCCGTCACCGACCGCGCCTACATTATCAGCAATGGCCGCATCTTTCGCGCCGGCTCGCCTGATTCTTTGGGCAGAGATCCGGAAGTAAAGCGTATCTATTTGGGAGAGAATTTCTATTTCCCGCCCACCCTGGCTAATTGACTTAGTAGGGAAAATACCGGGAAAGGCCGACCTTTCCTGGTCTGGCGGGGCCTTTTAGCGGTGTTAAACTGAAAACCGTATGAGTTCTCTGTCGCAACGGCTACACCTCGGCGTTCAACAGAAACAGATACTAACCCCGGGACTCGTGCAAATGGTCACGGTCCTTCAACTCAACCGGCTCGAGTTGAAGGACATGATCATGAATGAAATCGCCGAAAATCCGGTCCTGGAAGAGGCTGCGGAATCCGGAGAGGAGCTTACTCCCGGTGAAGTGCAGAGCCTACTGGAACGGGAAGGACGCACCGATCCGGCCGATGCCGCCATTCTAGAAAAGATTGACCTTCCTCAGCAGGGCTTGGACGGAGATGGCACAACGGATTTTGCGCCTGAAGGGACTCCATTCGAGAGTGCCACCATTGCGGCGGCGCCTGAGGAACCGACCAAAGCCGACCCCTTTGACGAGATCGACTTCGGCAGTTTCTTCGACGATTATCTGGATCCCGGTTTTAAGAGTCCCGCCTCGGAATCGATAGAGAAGCCTTCCTTTGAAACCTTCCTTTCGTCGCCGGTGACGCTGGCCGATCACCTGCAGTCGCAACTCAGCGTACTAATCCTGCCGGAGTTCGTGCGTCAAGCCGCGAACAGCATTATCGGCAATCTCGAAGAGAGCGGCTACCTGATGACTTCGCTCGAAGAGATTGCGGTTGCCGAAGGTCTAAGCCTGCCGGACGTGCGAAGCGGATTGAAGGCCGTTCAATCGCTCGACCCCACCGGCGTTGGCGCAAGGAACCTGCGGGAGTGTCTGCTGCTGCAGTTAGAGGAGCGCGGAGGCCGCGATTCGGTTGCCTGGAAGATCGTTCACGATCAACTCCGGCTGCTCGAAACGCGTCAATTGACCCAGCTTGCCAAAGTATTAGGGCGTCCGCTAGAGCACGTTCATATCGCCGTGAATGCCATCCGGCATCTGGACCCGGCGCCCGGCCTGCGTTATTCCGGAGGTGGAGCCCGGCAGGTAGAGCCCGACGTCTATATATCCAAAGACGGCGATGACTACATCATCACGTTGAATGATGATGAAATCCCCCAACTACGGATGAACGGCGAGTACAAGCGGATGATCGACCGCGAGCAGGAGCCGAATAAGGACATTCGCAACTATGTGAAAGAGCGATATGCTTCCGCCCTGCAACTGATTAAAAACATTGAGCAGCGCAAACAAACTATTTTGCGTGTCTGCCAATCCATTGTGCGCCGCCAGACGGATTGCCTGGAAGGCGGTCTCGACAATTTGAAGCCAATGATGATTAAAGAGGTCGCGGAAGAGATTGGCGTGCATCCCTCCACCGTGAGCCGGGCTGTCGCGAATAAGTATGCGCATACCTCGCATGGTGTTTTCGAACTACGGTCTTTCTTCTCCGAGGGGGTGCAGGGCCCCATGGGCAGTTCCACGCCGCTGGTGGTGGTCAAGAACCGGGTGAAGAAAATGATCGACGAGGAAGATTCATCCCATCCGCTCACCGACGAGCAAATTACTGCCAGGCTGCAGACCGAAGGGATCGAAGTGACACGGCGCACGGTAGCCAAATACCGTGAAGACTTGAAAATTCCCTCGACGCATCAGCGCCGTCACAGGAATTAAATCCCCAGTAAATAAACGGTGAAACATGAAACTAATAGTTTCCGGTAAAACCAAAGAATTTACGCCTCAGATACAGGAGAAGTTCAGCGCCAAACTCGCCAAACTAAGTAAGTTTGTCGAGCGGCGCGGAGAGCGTGAGGCGCACGTCACCCATCATATGGAACGTCATCTCCATAAGGTGGAATTGATCGTAAACTTCTACGATCATTCGCTGGTGGGAGAGGGTTCCGACGCCGATCTCGACACTGCGCTCTGTGGGGCGGTCGAGAAACTGGAGAAGCAGGCGGTTAAGCTGCGCGCCAAGTGGCGTGATACGCACCGTGATGTGAAACATGTGCGTTCCGACAAGGAAACGTTCGGCGGCACTACCGCGGCAGCCGCCCCGAAAGCTGAACCCGCGAAACCGGTTAAGGCCAACAAGAAGGAGAACAACTCGCGCGGCGTTGCGCCGAGGCCTAAGCTTTTCCGTGTCAACTACGACGAAGACCGGAAGCCGATGACGCTCGAAGAAGCCACCATGGAGATGGAGAGCGGCGCGAATTATGTGGTTTACCGCGACTCAGACCGGGATCGCTTGTCCATGCTTGTCCGGCGCCCGGACGGACATTTGGATCTGATCGAATCCTGACGCTACACTAGAGGCTATCCCGCATACGCCGCGATTTGCGGGAGGTCCTCAAAAGTGTGATGTCGAAGCCGAAAGAGTCTGTTGCAAGCGTTCCTATATCCGTCGAACCGCTCTCCTCGGCGGAACTCGTAATTATCACGGGGATGAGCGGTTCCGGCAAGCAGACGGCTCTCAAAGCCTTTGAGGACCTCGGCTTCCATGCAGTCGACAACCTGCCTATCGCCTTAATCCCTAAATTTGCCGACCTTACGCAGGATGCCAAGACCCGCCGGCGCGCGGCGCTGATCATCGATATCCGCGAGGGCGAAACGCTCGCGCAATTTCCGGCTATCTTCACTGAACTGAAGACGAAGCTGAACTGCAAGCTGGTCTTCCTGGACGCCGAGGATGAAGTGCTGCGTCGCCGCTTTAGCGAAACCAGGCGTCCGCATCCGCTGGGGAGTAAATCCACCGTCCTAAGCAGCCTGCGGCATGAGCGGGCACAACTATTGCCCATCCGCCGGCTGGCCGATCTCGACATCAATACCACCAAGCTGAACGTCCACGAATTGCGCGCGCTTATCTCGGCAAAATTCCAGGAGACTGCGGAAGCCGGCCAGATTGTGGTCTACGTAAATAGCTTCGGTTTTCGCCACGGCGTGCCGCCCGATAGCGACTTGGTGTTCGACGTGCGCTTTCTACCGAACCCGAACTACATTCCGGAGTTCAAGAAGCTCTCGGGAAGGCATCCGGTGGTCGCGCGCTATATACGTTCTTTTCCGCAGACCATCGAGTTCATCAACAAGATTTCGGAATTGCTCATTTACTTGTTGCCCCACTACATCCGTGAGGGTAAGAGCTACTTAACGATTTCATTCGGCTGCACTGGCGGTCACCACCGCTCGGTTCTAATCGCCGGGGAAATTTACAAGCGCCTGAAGAAGGCCGGGTTCACGGTGAAGGAGCATCACCGCGACATCGGCAAAACAGTCTCTTAACAGCTTTTGAGCTCGCGCGGAAACGCTTCGGGATCGCGTTCGTCTTCGGGGCCGTCCACGCATTCCAAGTCTTTTTCTATCGCGACTTTCAAAACAGAACCGTTCGCCGCCAGGTCGAAATAGATGCCCACGTTGGTGCTGCTGTCAGCCCAGTCCCTTACTTGCTTGCTGGGCGCTGAAACGCGTATGGTCCCTTGCTGAAAGGATGCCTTACCGGCCGGCTCCGCGCATGTCTCCAAAACGTACGACAAGCCGTTCTCACCCGGGAAAATGATCTGCTCCTGAAGCGCGTTTCCTTCCGCCAGCGCCATTACTTCACGCTGGTTGACGCGCAGCCGCAACGTGTTACCACGGAACCTCAACTTCATCTATTACGAGTGTATCCGCCATTCGCCGGAATAAATGTTGAAGCGTCCATCGCGTACAAATCCAATCAGCGTCAAACCCTGCTCGCGCGCTGTTTCCACCGCCAGGCTGGATGGGCCGCCCACGGTGGCCAGCAGGGGCGCGCCCGCCATGCTGGCTTTCTGAATCAGTTCAAAGCTGCTGCGGCTGCTGAGGAATAGAATACCCTCCTGGAGCGGCACGCGGTTGTTCCTCAGCGCCCAGCCAATCACCTTATCTAAGGCATTGTGGCGGCCGATATCTTCAAAGATCGCTTCCAGCGCGCCGTCGCTGGTGACTAGCGCCGCGGCATGCAGCCCACCTGTTTGCGCAAAGCCCTGTTGATGCTGGCGCAATAGGCCGGGAAGGCGTTCGATGACGCTTGCCGCTACTTGAAAACCGTCGTGCAAGACCGGAACCGCCTGCGCGATGGCTTCCCGGCTGCGCTTTCCGCAGACGCCGCAACTGGAACTCACAAATCCGTTGCGCGACGTGCGCCAAGCTTCGAAATCAACACCTTTTGCAAGCTCCACTAGAACTTCATCGGAAGGCTCCGCGCCCAGCGCACGAATCGCCGTGATGTCAGTCGATCCGCGAATAATGCCTTCGGCCAGCAGCAGGCCGGCGGCGAGTTCGATGTCGTGACCGGGCGTTCGCATCGTTACGGCCAGCGCTTCATTGTGCTGCGTGTCTTTAAACCAGTAGCTGATGCGTATCGCCAGCGGTTCTTCCGTCGCCACGCTATCCACCATGCGTTCGAATGCGCCGGCGGGATGGCCCTCTTGCCCCACGCGCTTTACGCTGAAGCGGCGCACTAATTGAGACTCAGAGCGTTCCATCCGCTGTCATCACCTCTGTTACCAGCGTCACACGAGACTCAATCTTCTAGCGGAAAAAGGTAGATTCCTGGCGCTGGACCATTTAGCGGTGGGGCGCTCCTTATGTCTTATTAACGCAGCCAATATGCTTTTTTTACGAGCCGCGCTTTAGGCTCGTGAATGGAGAAGCAGCTTTGTTCCGTGGATGCTTCGCGCCCGGCTGACGGCGGCTATATCTCTTACGTTGAGTTCCACCTAAGGAGTAGAAACATTGGCGACCATGTCGCTGATCATGCCTAGGCGTCCGAAGCTCGCCGACTTTACCTTGAAGCTGAAAGAGGCCTTTCAACGAGCGCGCGGCGGCAATGTCGAGGTCATTGAAAGTGATGCAAAGCCCAACGAAATCGCCCTTATCAGCCTCAACGTCAAAACAGGTAGCTTTTCTGAAGGAGAAGTACGACCAGCGGCTGAAGGGAACCAGCGGGCCTCGCGCGCGCTTGGAACTGCATCTCGAAGGTGACGGCTCCGCAAAAGCGCTCGGCCTCGTGCATGAAGAACTTAACCCCCGCACGGGCAGCCCAAGCCTCCATTTGGTGTCGAAAAGATGAAGATGGCTTCGATACCGATCCAGTCGACATCGGCAAAAACCTGGTCGAGTCTTTGACAAAGATCGACATTGAAAGCGCCCATCTGATCCGAGTGCACGTGAACCAGGCACTCCGGGCGGATTCAACGGAGACGGCAAGCGCGCTGAGTTGCAAAAGCAAATCGTTGCGGAGGTGGATCGGGTGAAGGTACTGCGCGGCAATAGCGTGAGCGTCGATATTTTACCGCCAGTTCCGCGATGCTGGGCGTCTCGCCATAAAAATTATAAAGCCGGAGAATTAGCTTGGCGACCCGACAGGGAAGATGCAGGAATTTCGGGAACTGTGAAGCCTCCAACAAGCAGCAGGTCATCCCTGTGCCGCAGGGAGCCGATTTCACCTGTCCGGAATGCGGCTGTGATCTGACAGAGGTGGGTTCCGCTGCACCGCGGAAGCATAACGGAGTTCTTGCCGGGATCATCCTCGCCATCCTCCTCTCGGTCGGCTTCATCGCCTGGAAGGCGCTCTCGGGCAAACACTCGGCAACCGGCGGGTCCAGCAAAGCGACGCTCACCCTTTCCGGCTCGAACACGATCGGCGCCAGCCTGGGGCCGGCACTTGCCGAGGCGTTTCTTAAAGATCAAGCCGCAATCGATGTACGCATTCTGCCTGGGGAGAACGCCGAAGAGAGGACGGTGCAGGGAACTTTGCCTGGTGATGCCTCCGCCTCAGCCATCAGGATTGCGGCGCATGGCTCCGCCACGGCCTTCGTCGACATGGCGTCCCGGCGGATTAAGCCGGAAGAAGCTGCAAAGCTCTCGTCTCTTGGCGATCTGTGGTGCGGGATCAATTTATCGAGAGAGGGCTGAATCCAACTGTAGTCCGTGGTTTCGGCGCCGACCTTCCAGTGGCCTCAAACGACACGGACGAAGGCCGCGAGAAGAACCGGCGAGTAGAAATTTGGTTGAGGAAGTAGCCGCGATTCAACGCTTGGGGCCGAAATCCCGTCCCATTGGTTGCGGGGGCAAGATTTGAACTTGCGACCTTTGGGTTATGAGCCCAACGAGCTACCTGACTGCTCCACCCCGCGACTAAATGGTAACATCCTCGTTAATTGACTTTTCGAGTGCAATTTTTAGCCGCTCAAAAAGCTTAGAGTGGTAGTGACAAAAGCCCGCATTATGTCAACCGCGCACACCAAGCCCAAGCACAATCAAGCGTTGCTTCACTCGCCGGAGATTGCCGCTCTCCGGTTAGATGCTCCGGATCTTTACCTCAATCCGCACTTGAGTCTGCTGACCTTTCAGCGCCGCGTGCTTGAAGAAGCACAGCATCCTTCGAACCCGCTGATGGAGCGCGTGAAATTCGTCTCGATCATTGGTTCCAATATCGACGAGTTCTTCATGGTCCGCGTCGCCGGTCTGTGGCAGCAGATCGAAACGCGCAGCACCGAGATCAGCATCGACGGACGTTCTCCCAACGAACAACTCGATCTGATTCGCGTGGAACTCACCGGAATCATCGGCGAAGTGTACCGCTTGTGGCGGGAGGAATTGTTGCCGGAACTGAAGAAAGCCGGTATCCATATCTTGAGTTTGGAAGAGCTCGGTCCGCAGCAAAGAACCGCCATTGATGACTACTTCTGCCGTGAAGTCTACCCTGTTCTGACTCCGCTGGCGATCGACCAGGGCCGGCCTTTTCCACACATTTCAAATCTGAGCCTGAACATCGGCGCCGTTGTTGGCAATGGCGACGGGCAGGAGCGTTTTGCGCGCATCAAAGTTCCCGGCACGCTGCCGCAGTTGCTGGCGGTTCCCGCCGACGCGGGTGAAGTGGCCTTCGTTTGGCTGGAGCAGGCCATCATCGCCAATCTGCGCATGCTGTTTCCGGACATGGAAATCGAGAAAGCGGACGTCTTTCACGTTACGCGCGATGCCGAACTGGCCATCCAGGAGCTCGAGGCCGAAGACCTCCTCGAAAGCATTCAGGAGGCCGTTTGGCAGCGCCGTTTCCGTGACGCCGTTCGCCTCCAGATTGAATTAGGCATGCCGCCGAAGCTTATCGATATTTTGACCAGCAACCTGGAGCTCGATCACAACGACGTGTACCGGGTGGCCGGCCCGGTCGACATTAGCCGCGTGAAAGCCCTGCTGAGCATCGATCGTCCCGCGCTTTACGACAAGCCTTTCATTCCCAGTATTCCGAAGGGTTTTACCGGGCCGCGCAGCGAGATTTTTGCCACCATTCAGGAAGGCGATGTCTTAGTCCATCATCCGTTCGAATCGTTCCAGCCCGTGGTGGATTTCCTGCGGGCCGCCGCCGAAGACCCCGGCGTACTTGCCATTAAAATGACGCTGTATCGTGTTGGCCGCAATTCACCTATTGTCGAGGCGCTGCTGGATGCCATTCAAAACGGCAAGCAGGTGGCCGTGCTGCTGGAACTGAAAGCCCGTTTCGACGAAGAGAGCAATATCGAATGGGCTCAGAAACTCGAACGCGAGGGCGTCCATGTGGTCTACGGTCTGCCGGGTGTTAAAGTACACTGCAAAATGGCAATGGTGGTGCGCCGGGAAGGCGATGACATCCGGCGGTACCTGCACCTCGGCACCGGCAATTACAATCCGGGAACGGCCCGCCTATATACCGACCTTGGGCTCTTTACCTGCAATGACCAGATCGGAGCCGATGTCAGCGACCTGTTCAACCATCTCACCGGCTACTCGGCCAAGAAGTCTTATCGCAAGTTGCTGGTGGCGCCGCACAGCGTCCGCACCGGTTTGGAACGTCTGATTCGCGCCGAAGTGGAGCATCACAAGCAGCACGGGGGCGGTTACCTGATCTTTAAGATGAACGCGCTTGAGGACGCGGGGATGATCCGGCTGCTCTACGAAGCTTCCCGCGCCGGCGTCGAAATTGATCTCATTGTGCGCGGCGTATGCGCGCTTCGTCCGGGTGTGCCGGGCGTCAGCGAAAACATCCGCGTGCGCAGCATCATAGGCCGTTTCCTCGAGCACAGCCGCATTTTCTATTTTCATAACGGCGGAGAAGAACTGGTCTTCATCGGCAGCGCGGATCTGATGCCCCGTAATTTAAATCGGCGCGTGGAAGTGCTCTTCCCCATCGAAAACAAAAAACATGTGCGGCGCATCCGGGACAAGATCCTTGCCCAATACCTGGCCGACGAGGCTTCGGCCCGCCTTATGCAGAGCGATGGCAGTTACGTGCGGGTAACGCCGCGCCTCGGCCACAAAATGATCGACGCGCAGCAAGCGTTTATAAAAGGCACGGATTAACGCTACCGTCACTATCTTGTTTTAAATTAGTGAGAATCGAATGGGCAAACTGTTTGGTGGCTGGTGTCTGCTCATGCTTTCACTGCCGCTTACCTTTTTCTGGCTGAAGCCGGACGTCAAAGCCGGCGACGATACCGCCGTTCTACTTAAGCTCTTCCTGCTGTTGGGCGCTGTCAGCGCGGCCGCGCTTGCGGTCTCTTACCAGGTCTCGCGTAAATGGGCGCAGCGCACCCTGCAGTTGCAGAATTTCGTTGCCGCCTTGCCTGCCAGCGAAACACGGCTACCGGAGGGCGGACCGGAAGAGTTGCAGAGCCTGGCCCGTGCCATGCGCGCAATGGCTGACCGTGTGCGCCAGGTGGTAGACCGCGCGAATCTGGAACTTTCGCGCCGCGAGACCATTCTCGCCTGCATGGCCGAAGGTGTTCTTGCGGTCGATCAGGATTTGCGTGTCAACTTCTGTAATGACGCCTTCGCGGAGGCCTTCAACGCGCGCACGCCGGTGAAAGAAGGCCGATCCCTATATGAAGTAGTTCGCGAGACCGCGCTGCGCGACATTCTGGAGCGCGTGGTCAAAAGCGGCGCGGCCGAGAAAGATAAGTTCCGCCTGCCCAGCGCCGCTGGCCGCAATTTTGAGGCGCGTGCCCTGCCGCTCGGGGAGGGCGGTAAGCGCGGCGCAGTCATCGCCCTGCACGACGTTACTGACCTGGAACGCCAGGAACAGGTGAGAAAAGATTTCGTCGCCGACGTCTCTCACGAACTCCGCACGCCACTGGCCGCCATTCGAGGGTATGCCGAAACGCTGCTCGATGGCGCGCTCGACGACAGCGAAAACAATCGCAAGTTCGTCGAAATTATTCTGTCCCACGCCATCCGCCTGAACAACATCGCGTCCGACCTGTTAGTCATTTCGGAGCTCGATTCGAATGCATCTCCGGCCGTGCCCCCTGAAGCTGTGCCTGTCCTTGAAGTCATCACCTCAGCGTGCAACACCGTGGAGAATGCCGCCGCCATGCGCCGCATCCGTCTTATCCGCGACAATTGCCAGAGGTGTTGCGTGTTGGGGCATCGTTTTCGCCTTGAGCAAGTGATGGTCAACCTACTGGACAACGCGGTCAAGTTTAATCGCGCCGACGGCGAAGTGGTGGTCGAATGCGTCTCCGCGCCAGGTGGAAAAGTTAGCATTTCGGTCCGCGATTCCGGCATCGGCATACCAAACGATGATCTGAAGCGCATCTTCGAACGCTTTTACCGCGTCGACAAGGCGCGCGCGCGCCCCGCTGGAGGGACTGGTCTGGGCTTGCCGATCGTCAAGGAGGTGGTGGATCGCATGGGCGGCAGCGTTGCCGTGGAAAGCCAGCTAGGGCGCGGCTCGAAATTTACGATCCTCCTCAACGCGGCTTGACCAACTGAAAAGGTATTCAGACCACCGCTGCCGGTTCGATATATTCGACTTCAGAACTTGGGGCTGGAACTGGAGTGCCGTCCTCGAGCAGGCCTTCGATATGAAAAGCGATCGCCTCCGCGATCAGTTGCTCCACCTCTTCTTTCGTTTCCGCAACAGCCACGCAACCGGGCAGATCGGGAACATAGGCGCCGAAGCTCGTAGGGCCTTTTTCAATTACGACAGCGTACTTGGGATGCTTCATTCCTTTAACCGTGCTTGTTTCAGAATAGCGGTGCCAAGTTCTGGATGGCTTGGGTTTTGGAGTTGTTTGTGACTCCCCTTTGTGCGAACTATCCGCCAGCCGTTGTCTTGCAGTAACTTGATGATTTCTTTAGTCTTTGCCATATGACATCTTCGTGCTCTTTCAACGCGTCACCGAGCCCCTTCAATAGCGGATAGAAGTCATGTAAACGCTTGAAAAATATATGGAAATAGTTTTATAATTTTGTGATCGTCAGGCAGAAACGCGGCTCGAAGCCCACAATTGTGCTCGCCGTCTGATCGACTGCCAGACTTAAAGCATGCCTCAAGATCGCCAAAACATATCCTCCGGAGTCAAGTGGGAGGACATTGTCGGCTATAGCCGCGCCGTCCGGGTGGGCACGCGCATTTATCTCACGGGAACCACTGCCACCGGCGAAAACGGCGGCATCGTGGGTGAAGGCGATGGGTATGCCCAGACCGTGCAGGCCATTCGTAATATGGAAAAAGCACTGAAGCAGGCTGGCGCCACTCTGGAGAATGTGGTGCGGACTCGCATGTTCGTCACAGACATCTCGCGCTGGCAGGAATATGGCCGCGCTCACAGCGAGTTCTCCGATGCAATACGCCCTTGCGCCACCATGGTAGAAGTCCGCGCGCTTATCGATCCAGCCATGCTGATCGAGATAGAAGCAGAAGCCGAGTTGTAGAAACTCTGCGCTATCCTCATGTTTTATATGCGGATCGCCTTTACTCTCGCGGCTTTTCTCGCCTGCACCTTGCATGCCCAAACCACCTACGTCCTGAAAGCCGCTCGTCTGTTCGACGGCAAAAGCGACACCGCGATCGAGCCTGGCCTGGTTGTGGTTTCTGGCGAAAAAATTCAGTCCATGGGCGGCGCGGCGCCCGCGGGAGCCACCGTTATTGACCTTGGCGACGCCACGCTGCTGCCCGGCTTCATCGATTCGCATACCCACCTCACCATGGCCTTCAGTGCCGATTACAACGGCGCGCGCCTCCAAGCTTTGGACCGCACCGTGGCGGAAAGCGCCATCCGCGCGACTGCCAATGCCCGCAAGACGCTTATGGCCGGCTTTACCACGGTGCGTGACGTCGGTTCCGAAGACTTTCTCGACGTCGGCTTGCGCAATTCCATCAACGCCGGAATTGTGCCGGGTCCCCGCATGCTGGTGGCTGTCCGCGCGTTAGGCGCCACCGGAGGCCATTGTGATGACGGCGCGGGTTTCAAATTCGGGTTCTTGAATCACGAAATGGGCCCCGAAGACGGCGTCATCAACTCACCCGATCAAGCTCGTTTCGCGGTGCGCTTCAACATTAAGTACGGGGCAGATGTGATCAAGACGTGCGCCACCGGCGGTGTGCTTTCTCCCACCGACGATGTCGATGTCCCGCAACTGACTCAAGCCGAGTTGGATGCCTTGGTCACCGCCGCGCATGAGCTTCGCCGCAAAACCGCTGCTCACGCTCACGGGGCCGAGGGATCCAAGCGCGCCATTCGAGCCGGCATCGATTCCATTGAACATGGCACTTTTCTCGACGATGAAGCTCTACGGATGATGCGCGAGCACGGCACCTACCTTGTGCCGACTCTTTCGGTGCGCGCCGGTTTAGCTGAGACCAAATTCCCGCCGTTGGTCCAAATGAAAGCGGACTTGGCGGTCAAAGCTCAGGACGGCATGGTGCGCCGCGCCCTACAGATGGGCGTCAAAATCGCCTTAGGCACCGATGCGGCGGTCTATCCGCATGGAGATAATGCCCTCGAATTCGTCCTCATGGCTGCTGACGGCATGACTCCGGTCCAGTCGCTGCGCGCCGGCACATCGGTAGCCGCCACTCTGTTGGGATTGGAGTCCAAGGTCGGAACGCTGGAGCCGGGCAAACTCGCCGACATCGTGGCGGTCCCAGGCAATCCGCTCCAGGACATCAAAGTGACGCAAAGCGTGCTTTTTGTAATGAAAGAAGGGAAATTATTTAGGAACGATCGCAGTGGCGGCCGCGCGTTAGTATCAACCAATTAGCATGGACTACAAGCTTCTAAAACCAAAATTCACATCGTTGTAACGCTACTTTCATACTCTGGTTATGACAGCCTACCAATATTGAGTGGATGAGATTTTCAGGTTCATTCAAAAATTTTAGATGCAAGACGGTTGTGTTTGCCGCCTTCACGGCCATTACCGCAGCGCTCCCACTGAGTGCGCAGGTAAGCCTGACGGGTGCGGGCGCAACGTTCCCGGCTCCGATTTACACCAAGTGGTTCTCCACTTACCAGTCCATCGGTAATGTTCAAATCAACTATCAGGCCATCGGCTCCGGCGGCGGCATCAAGTCGGTAACGGAAGGTACGGTGGATTTCGGCGCCAGTGATGCAGCCCTCACGGATGAACAGCTAGCCAATTTTAAAACGAAGAATGGACACGGAGTTCTTTTGTTTCCAACCGTGCTCGGGGCGGCAGTGCCTTCTTATAACCTTCCTGGTGTGAGTGGCGATGTCGGTTTCACTCCGGACGCGCTTGCGGGCATCTTCCTCGGAAGAATCACAAAATGGAATGACCCGGCGCTTGCGAAAGCGAATCCAGGATTGCGCCTGCCCAATATAGACATTGTTGTCATCCACCGGTCAGAGGGAAGCGGCACGACCTACACTTGGACCGACTATCTTTCGAAGGTTAGCGAGGAGTGGAAATCGAAGGTCGGCAAAAATGCCTCGGTGAACTGGCCTGTCGGCTTAGGCGCTAAGGGAAATGACGGCGTAGCGGGTCTTCTGAAGCAGCAGCCAGGCTCAATCGGTTACGTCGAACTGACCTTCGCCAAGCAGAATCACCTGGCCTATGGCAAGGTAAAGAACAAGTCGGGAGAATTTGTAAAGGCAGACCTGAAGGGTGTCACCGCCGCCGCTGCCGCTTTGAAAGAAATGCCCGCCGATTTCCGGGTATCCATCACAGACCAGGCCGGCAAGGAAGTGTACCCCATTTCCACCTTTACCTGGCTGCTGGTTCCGGAAAAGTACAGCGATGCCACTAAAAAGAAAGCGGTGGTAGGCTTTCTGCAGTGGGCCATTTCAAAGGGCCAGGATAGTGTGGAAGCCCTCGATTATGGCCGCCTCCCCAAGTCCGTTATCGCCAAAGAAGAAAAGCAAATCGCTCTGATCAAATAATTTCCCAACCGCCGCTTTCGCTTCATGGCCAGTTCAACCTACATAGCCGACACACTTCATCGCCCTGCCAACCGCAGCTTTCTAGCCCGGTTGCGCGGCGGCGATGAAGTCTCTTATTTGCTTACTCTCGCCGCTACCGTCACCATCCTGCTGGTAGTCGGATTGATCGTGACCGAGTTGTGGATGAACTCGCAGCCCACCGTGAAAGCTTTCGGATGGCATTTTCTAGCCACCTCCGACTGGGACCCGAATGCAGGCAAATTCGGCGCTCTGCCATTCATCTATGGCACTTGCGTAACCTCCTTTTTGGCGCTTCTGATTGCCGTTCCCCTGGGCGTCGCTTCCGCAGTTTTTTTGGCCGAAATGGCGCCGCCCAAGCTTTCTAATATCCTGACGTTCCTGATTGAACTGCTCGCTGCCGTTCCCAGCGTCATCTATGGGCTTCTCGGAATCTTTGTCCTGGTGCCCTTGATCCGTGCTTACCTGGTCCCTGTCTTGAAAGGTGCTTTTGGCTACCTGCCCCTTTTCGAAGGCAGCTTTTATGGCGTCAGCTTTCTCTCGGCCGGACTAGTGCTTTCTATCATGGTGGTTCCTTTCATCATTTCCGTTTCCCGCGAGGTGTTGCTGGCGGTTCCGGTGGAGCAGCGCGAAGCCGCGCTCGCGCTGGGAGCCACGAAATGGGAAACCACCTGGGACATTGTGCTTCCCAATGCCAGCAACGGTATTTTCGGCTCCGTATTTCTCGCGCTGGCGCGCGCGTTGGGTGAGACAATGGCTGTGACAATGGTGATCGGGAACACGCCGCGCATCACCGCCTCGCTCATGTCTCCCGGCTACTCCATCGCCGCCGTAATCGCTAACGAATTTGCCGAAGCGAGCGGAGATCTTTACGTCTCATCACTCATCTTCCTGGGCCTTGTACTCTTCGGCCTGACCATTGTAATCAACGCGGTAGCCCGTCTTTTCATTCTCACAACCACCCGTAGAGGTGGTGGCTAGCCTATGACAATGGAAATTTCGAGCAGCCGCAAGCTAGTCAACGCGGTCATGCTCTCACTCTCCGGTCTTTGCACTGTATTGGTGATCGGAGTCTTGTTTTTCATCCTGGGCTACTTGCTGGTTCACGGCGCCAGCTCGCTCAATTGGGCCTTCTTCACCCAGCTTCCCAAACCCTCCGGAGAAACCGGCGGCGGAATGGCGAACGCTATCGTCGGAAGCGGAAAGATACTGCTGTTGGCCGCGGCCATAGGCGTGCCCATCGGCCTGCTGGCCGGCGTTTTCCTGGCCGAATACAGCAGCAAGACGTATGCCTTTATCGTCCGCTACGTTGTGGACCTGCTGAACGGTGTCCCTTCCATCGTGGTTGGCATTGTTGCCTATGCGCTGATCGTCCGGCCCATGAAGCATTTTTCTGCCTTGGCAGGGGGCATCGCTCTGGGTATCATGATGATCCCGATCGCGGTTCGCACCACGGAGGAATTCCTCCGCGCGGTGCCTAACTCCCTGCGCGAGGGGGCCATGGCCCTGGGAGCCACCCGCGCCAAGACAATTTTTACTGTTGTCGTGCCTGCCGCCATCTCCGGGTTGGCCTCCGGAATGATGTTGAACCTGGCGCGAGTTGCGGGCGAAACCGCTCCGCTTCTGTTCACCGCCTTGGGTAATACGTTCTGGAGCAAAGGCTATCTCACGCCCATCGCCACTCTGCCCGTCATGATTTACAATTACGCCATCGCGCCACAGGAAGATCTCCACCAGCAAGCCTGGGCTGGCGGCTTTGTGTTGCTCACTCTCGTACTCGTCATTAACGTAACCGCCAGAATGATCATTGCTCGGGGACCGGCGTCCCAGAGGAGATAAACCGTGGCAACCCCTCGACAAGAACTCTCCCACAAAACGGCTAATCAAGGGGCAACCCTTCCCACAGAGATGCCCGAAACACTCAAAGCTGGACAAAAATCCAAGCTTAGTGCTAAAAATATCAATTTCTTCTACGGCTCTTTTCAGGCGTTGCACGACATAAGCCTGGAAATTCCCGCAAACCGTGTGACTGCGTTCATAGGCCCCTCCGGCTGCGGTAAGTCTACTTTTCTGCGGACCATGAACCGCATGAACGAAACCATCCGGAATACCCGCGTGGAAGGCAGTTTACTGGTCGATGGCGAAAACCTGCTCTCCATGGACGTTACCTACGTCCGCCGCAGAATCGGCATGGTTTTCCAAAAGTCCAATCCTTTTCCCAAAAGCATTTTCGATAACGTCGCGTACGGCCTGCGCGTGAACGGCATTAACCAGAAGTCGGTCATCGAGGAAGCCGTGGAACGCAGCCTCACGCATGCGGCGCTCTGGACTGAGGTGAAGGATAAACTGCAAAAGCCCGCGTCGGCTCTTTCAGGCGGCCAGCAACAGCGTCTTTGCATCGCTCGCGCCCTTGCGGTTGAGCCCGAAGTACTGCTGCTGGACGAACCTTGTTCCGCGCTTGATCCCATCGCCACGCTGAAAATTGAAGAATTGCTCTTCCAGATCAAGCACATCACCACCATCGTCATCGTCACGCATAACATGCAGCAGGCCGCCCGCCTGGCTGATTTCACCGGATTCTTTCTACTAGGCAAATTGATCGAGATCGGGGACACTAAAAAAATCTTCCAAAACCCCGGCAAGAAGGAAACGGAAGATTACGTTACGGGCCGCTTCGGTTGATGGCGAGTTACGTAGAAATTGAGGGAACTGTGCGCCATTTTGAAAATGAATTAGATCAACTCAAAGCCAAACTGTTGGAGATGAGCGCGCTAGTGGAAAGCGCCGTGTACCGCAGCGTACAAGGTGTTGTCGAAAAGAACGAAGAACTGGCCCAGCAGGTCCTAAAAAATGAAGGCCGCATCAACCAGCTCGAAATGGAAATCGACGATATGGCGATAAGCCTGCTGGCCCTGCAGGCCCCGCGCGCCAGCGATCTGCGTCTGGTCACCGCTGCCATTAAAATCAACAACGACCTCGAACGCATGGGCGACCTGTCCGTCAGCATCGCGCAAAGCGCGCTCGCCCTTATAAAAGAACCCATTATCCGGCCGCTGATTGATATCCCGCATATTGCCGGCCTCGCCCAGAGCATGGTTCGTAAAGCGCTTGATGCCTTCGTCAACCGCGATGCCGACATGGCGCGCAGCGTTCTAGCCTCCGATGATGCCGTGGACAACATGCGCACCGCCAGTTATCACGAGCTCATCAGTTTTATGGAGAGCAACCCGAGCCAGATCCCGCAAGCGCTCTATCTTCTTTCGGTAGTCCGAAACCTGGAGCGGATCGCAGACCACTCGACCAACATTGCTGAAGATGTGCTGTTCCTGGTCAAAGGCATCGACGTTCGCCACCACAACGAAGAGCGCACGACTTTCGCTCAAAATTAGCTCGCTAGCTGTAGTATTGGCGTCCAGCAGTTTCCTAGTTACTTCTTTTGTCTACGGCTGCGTTCTTTTCTTGGATTATGAGTCACGATGATGATGCACGGTTGCCGCAGCTCTTTTTCAGCGCGCCCTTGGATTCGCCCGTTTTTTTATCCAAGACCTCAGCGGTAAGAAGGACCAGACGAACATCTCCTGTTAACTCGCATGCAACGAACTGAACAAGCATCGCGACGTGATCGCCAGTGCCTAACCTTTAGGAACTGAGACTGTGATGTTCCGGAATTTCAACCCGCCGGTGTGATCGCCCTGAATGTAGAAAGGCCCAGGTTCGCCCTCATTCGCATCGAGCGCGCCGCCGGTAATGCCTTCAATCTCCTTATGATCCACCGTGGTTACGCCGTTCCGAACGATGGTCACAGTCCGGCCCACCAGCGTGACATCAAACGTCTCCCATTGCCCAGGCGTCGCGGGTAATTCTTTACTGGGCGCAATTCTTCCGTAGATGGCGCCAATTCGCCGCTCTGCCGGGTTCTTAGCCTTCGGCTCATATTCCAGCTGCATCTCATAGCGGCCGCGCAGATAGAAGCCGCTGTTCGCCTCATTCGGGCAGTTCGCTTCAAAGTGAACCTTAAAGTCCTCGAACTTACGGGTTGTCTTCAGGTTCGCGCCGTGAGCTTCATTCACCAGCAGCCCGTCTTGCACTACCCAGTGGCTGTCCGCTCCGCCGAACGGCACAAATCCGTCAAGATTCTTACCGTTGAACAACGCCTCTGGGCTTGTCCAGGCTTTCGGTTCACTGCGTTTCAATGCAGGCGCGCGCACGCCCGTCAGTGCAATCTGCGTTGTGCCGCTCTTCTGGACGCCCGTCAGTTTTCCACCCGCGGCATCCAGGTCCCAAGTTGCCGCGGGATGATCGCCGTGGGCTTCAGAGATCTTGAACCTAAGATGGGACCCCTCCAGCTTGAAATCTTTGACGGGGTGCACGTGCCCCCCGGTCGGCTGAAACCAGATCTCCGGATTGCCGCCCTTTTCGGCTACGCCAAGCCAATTGGCGCCCACGCCGGTCTTCGTATTAATCGTGAAATCCCAACGCCCGTCAAAAGGATTCGTGCTTTTTTGGCAGAACGCCGCGGGTACGAGCGCAAACGTGAGCATCAATCCGCTTAGAATGTTTCGCATGCTCGAAGTGTAGTACAAACGCCTGCTGCGTTAGCATGAACAATGCCCAAACGTATTTTCCTCCTCTTGTGCATCTGTGTCTCGCTTTTTGCCGTCGAACCGGACGCGGCCACGCGGCGTTGGTGGTCGTACACGCAAGCCTTGGCGAATGACAAGATGCAGGGCCGGGATACGGGCAGCCGGGGGTATGCCGCGGCCGAAGCTTATGTGATTCAGCAGTTCCGGAAAGCCGGCCTGAGGCCCGCTGGAACCACTGGCTTCGGGCAGCCTGTCACGCTGCGCTCGGTGCGAGTGAACAAGGCGGAATCACCTCTTCAACTCGTGCGGGGCGGCGCGGTGACGCCGCTCGCCTGGTACCGCCAGGTCACCGTCGCGCTGCGGCCCGATATGCCCCGGCAATTGCAAGCGCCGCTCTACTTCGTCGGTAATGCATCTGCTGTCGAGGCGAACAAACTACAAGGCTTTGTAGCCGTGACATTGAGTGCCCCCAGAATCCGCACGGCCGGATCCCCGCGGCCAACCATACTTTCGGGCGCGGTATTGAAAACAGTGGCCGCGACCCTGGCGATTGACAACCTGGGTGGCCCCGAGCCGCCGATCTGGCCCCTGCCCTACGCAGCCTCGGTATCATTACCCGGCGTCTCTCCCAGATCTTCTGCTTCATCCGCGGCTGTCGCTCCGCTTGCTTTCCGCTTCAATCCTGACGAAGCACAAGTGCTGTTTGCCGGTTCCGGGCACACCTATACCGAACTAAAGAAACTGTTCGATGCCGGACAGCCGCTGCCAAACTTCGCGCTGCCCGGAACGTTACGCGCAACGCTGAAACTGGACGACTCGAAGATCGTCTCCGATAACATTCTGGCCGTCCTGCCAGGTTCCGACCCCATCCTGCGCAATGAGTATGTCGTCCTTTCCGCGCATTTGGACGGCTACGGCCTGGGCGAGGCACGCCACGGTGACGGCACTTACAACGGCGCGTTCGATGACGCCGCCTACGTGGCGCTCCTGATGGATCTGGCTCAAAGCTGGCACGATTCCGGAGCCTCGTTCAAGCGCTCGCTGCTCTTCTGCATCGTCACCGGCGAAGAGAAAGGGCTGCTGGGTTCGCGCTATTTCGCTGCGCATCCTACCTTGCCCAAACAGCAGCTTGTGGCCAACCTGAATCTCGATCAGGTGCGGCCTATTTTTCCTCTGAAGACTTTGACCGTGCTGGCGCTCAAGCAATCCAGTCTGGGTGAAACGGTGCGGCAGGTGGCGGAGCCTTTCAACATCCGTATTCAGGAGGATCCGGAGCCGGAGCGCAATCTGCTGCGGCGTTCGGACCATTACAGTTTTATGCAGATAGGCGTGCCCGCGGTGAACTTCGTCTTCGGCTACGAAAAGGGAAGCCCGGACGAAAAGGTGTACCGCGCCTGGTATGCGCAGCGCTACCATAGCCCGGCCGACGATTTGCAACAACCTTGGCTGCCCGAAGCCGCGGCAAAGTTCAACAGCTTTTACGCCGCACTTGTAAAAGCCGTAGCGAATGCGCCCGTCCGCCCGCAGTGGTCGCTCGACAGTGAGTTCGCTTCGACTAAGTAATATTACTATCTATAGTCAAGATACTCATGGCAGAAAGTAAGTTGTGTGCGGTGACTTACACCTCAAATAGCTAGCAAAAACCTCGGAGCCATCCTGGTAGTCCTTTTCCCAGTCCAGCAGTTGCGAATGAAATCCCGTAGTTCTTACTATGGCTTAAGGAGAATACTAGGCCTGTTTTCGCCGTTCGTAATAGATTAGTAACTCGCGGCTTTGTTATCTGATGCAGACACTGAACTATCTCAGGTATCATATTTGCTCTTTGCTAAGGCAGCATGGAAGACTTTGCTCTCGAACCGCCACGTGACGCCGGTATCCGTTCCAAAGGAAAAATGGCTGAGGACGCTCTGAGTTCGCGAAGCGGAGAGGAGCAGCGCCGCGACACATCTTCTGGGGCGGGTCGCAAAGGGCCGGCATCGCGATCTACGGCTGATCAAGCGCTCAAACCTCGCGCCCGGCAGCAACGGCAAACGAAGAAACGCGTCTTTGCCCTTCTTGCCGAGGTAAAAGTAGCCAATCAAGATCTGCGTTTCGTGCAGGCTCTGGGTGCTTTCAGGGAAGCTGCCACGTTAAGCCAGGGATCGCGGTCCTTGCGGGAGATCGCGTTCGCTACGGCCGTGGAAGAGGCGGAACACCTTCTGAAAGAGAACTGGCGAGTGGCGGCGGCGTTCCTGGATGAGGTTTCGCTATTGAACCTTGACCGGGCATTCCCGAAAAGCATAGGGCTCGGCATCGATCGTGCCACGCGCGAAGAATGCATATCTAACATTTTGTCGACGCTCGCATCGGGTGAAGATCTGCCGGAAACTCACACCCGACTGCAGCGGGCTATCCGGTTGTATCCTGGCGAAGCAGCGGCTCTGGAATCCCACTTGGAGGCTGTGACAGCAGCTCTAGCCGGCAACCCGGCTCCTGCTAATAATCAGGATGTGACCGAACACGGCCCTCAATCAGCCGGCCCCATCAGCGTGCCGGACGAGACTGCGCAAAGCAATAATCCGGCGGACGCCGCTGACGCTTGCGATCAGGCCGGGGCAGTCGCCGCAGTAAAAGCTCTTCTCGAGAACGGTCCCCTGTCGCAGGCTGAAAAGGCTTGCAAGGAAGCGGTCGGAAAATTTCCGCATTCCCGAGATCTGTGGGTGCTGGCGGCCGCCATCAGAGAGAAAGAGGAGGAAGTCCGCCGCCTTCTGGAGAAAGGCGAGGAGAACCTGGCTCGATGGAATTTGGCGGCAGCCAGGGACTCTTTCCTGCAGGCTTCCCGGCTTGTGCCTTTGGATCACGAACTCCGTGGTAGCATCGCTGACAAACTGCACGCGCGTGCACGAACCGAGCTTGAAAACGATTGGCGCACGTCGGAAGCCCTGCTGGCGCTCTCCGGCCGTATCTCGCCCGGATGTTTTATTCCTCCTGATTTAGCGCAGGCTCTCGAGGAAAGAAAGCGTCATGCTTCACCGGAGCAGGCTTCACCGGAGGCGCCGCAATCTTCGGGGGCCTTCGTCGATGTGGAAGTGTTGACCTACGCCGAAGGCTCAGTCCCGCCACCTCATCAACGCCGCCCGCGTAGAAGTCCCGCCGCGGACGCACTCATTGACGTGGATCCTCACCCCGTGCGGCGTGTCTTGAAGCGAGTGGCCGCGTATGGAGTATTGCTCACGGCTGTTGCGGCCGTCGCTACAACGTTTGTCGTTTGGCGTCCCTTCCAGCGAGCGGCTAAAGCGCCCACTCGTGTCTATGAAATTCCGCCTATCTCGGTTAAAGCTTCAACTGGCACTCTTACCATCCGCTCCAATGTGGCGGACGCTCAGGTTTTTATTAACTCCAAGAAGTACGTGCGACCCCAGCGAGCAACGGAATTCACGCTAAAACTACCCGTCGATACGTATCTAGTCTATGCGGCGAGTCCTGGCTATATTGACTCGGCCCCCGTGATCATTTCCGTCCTGACCGATACGAACAGAGCGGTCAATCTTCACTTAGACCCGAAGCCCGCTTCACTGGAAATTCGCGGCGCCGCGCCGGACACGCAAATCAAGGTAGATGGCGTTCTCTGGGGCGCTGTGACTAGTGGCGCGAACCTGGTGCCGGGGCTTCCGCCCGGCACTCACACGATTGAATTGTCCCGTGCCGGTTACCAGGAGAAGACCATCGCGCGCCAATTTGCGCCCGGCGAAACCGCAGTGTTGACCGGTGATGACGTTGCGCTGCTTTCTGCCGCAAGGCCGCTATCCGCGCCTACGGATGACAGGGAGAACCTCCTATGGCCGTATGTCGACAGAAACGATCCCGAGGTGTTACAGTCATTCCTCTCCAAGTACCCCAACGGCGTTCACAGCGCGGAGGCGCGTCAGCAATTGCAGGTTCTCAGTGCCGCCAAGCCCAATCGGGCGGAGAAGACCGATTGGGATTCAACGGATAAGCGCAACCGGCTCGCCCTGCGAAACTTTCTAGTGAAGCATCCGGCCGGGGCGCACGCCGCGCAGGCCGCAAGCCTGATTGCGGATCTCGAGCGCCGGCGCGCCGCCAATCACAAGTCGCTCTAGTAATTGCGCGGCAGCTTGCTGACGCCAGTTGCCATAGTACACAACGTTCACTCGCAGTTACACGTTCGGATAGTTCGCCCGCGGTTATGGCGCACTCTGCCGTGCGTTCCAAAACGGATTCCCATTTGCTATGTGTAATTGCCTGCTAACTTTACACCTTGATAAGTGGAAGCTATCTTACACATCAGTTCCAGCTCTTCGATTTGGCGATGCTCTGCATGCTGGTGGACCCAGCGCGAAAACGGCTCGCCCGGCGCACGTTTGCGCGCGTTCTCCAAAAACGCATGTCTAACTTACTTGTCTTCCGGCCGTGTTTCTTACTTTGGATGATTCTCGTATTGCCGGGTCAGCCGGCGTCCGGCCAGCGATACCCGTTTCTTCCCGTGCCCGGAGCTCCCAAGGCGGCCAAGAAATTGTTTCAGGATTCCCGTGGACGGTTGTGGTTGGTGGGGTCCGATTTGGCTTTTTTTGATGGAAGCCGCTTTTTCTTTCTTCGCGATTACGGTTTCCCGCATGTCACAACTTACGATGTGACGGAGGATAAAAACGGCGCTATTTGGATCGCAGCCAAAACGGGCGTTTACCGGTTCTGGAACGGAACTGTGCAGCAGGTAAGTAGCGGAGCGGCCGTCAGCGTAGTTGCCGCCACCCCCACTCTTGTTATTGCTGTCATGGGTCCCATCGCGGAGGGTATTCCCATCGACGCGTCACTGTTCCGGATCGAAAAGGCCGGCGGCGCATGGAAAACGGACAGGGTAATGAGTCTCTATTCTCCCGGTCCCCTATCGCTGGATCGGAATGACGCTTTGCTTTATCCATGGCCCGGCCGCGGATGGAACGAACTGCGGTTACGTGATGTAGTTCGCTGGCAGCCCGGAATGAGGATCGTCGCCGTCCATCATCCCGAACCGAATTCCCCGGTCAAGGCGCCCATGCGGGTCATGCGCGACCACCTGGGATGCGTGTGGCTGGGCGGCTCGGACACGAACATTTACGACTGTGGCGGCGGTGGTCACACGTTAACCTTCGAAGGAGCGCAGCCGCGAGCCTCCCTGCGCGAGACGCCGCAGGGAGCCATGCTGCTCACCGGGCAGAATTCGCTCGCGCTCGGGCGGCCTGGATCATTTCAAGTGGCAACTCCGGCCAATGGCCTGCCTAATCTTGCCGACGCCATTGCTACCAGGGACGGCACGATCTGGCTGTCCGGTTCGGATGGTCTCTATCGGTTCCCTTCTCCCTTTCGCCTGGAATACTGGACCGTTCGCGAAGGGCTCTCGAGCGCTCCCTGGTCGCTGGCTCGTACCCGGGGGAAAGTTTTTGCTGGGTTCGATCAGCGGATTGAGGTATTGACCACCGACCGCGACCGCTGGGAAACAATGACCAAATTCACGGACGGCGGCATCGTCTCCGGTCTTTTGGGAAAGCAGGACGGCACTCTGCTGGCGGCATTGCACAACGGCGGTGTTGCGCAGTTGGGAGCCGATGGCCGGGTGTTGGCCCGCACCGCGAGAGACGACTCCAAGAGCGTCAGCATGCGGCTGTTGCAGATCCCCGCGCCGCCCGGACGTCCAAATGACGAGGAGGTGTGGCTGGGTGGATCTTCCCTGGGGCGCCTTACCCGCCAGGGAAACGTTCTGAAGCTTGCTGTTCATCCCTTGCAAACCCAGCCGGCGAGGAACATTTTGGCCCTGAAGTACGAAGAGCATACACGTAAGTTGTGGACTTGTTACAACGGGGGCGCCGCCGTCAGAAGCGAAGACGGAAGCTGGAAGGAACTGACTACCCGGGACGGCTTGCTGGTCAATGGCTGCTGGTCGCTGGCGCCGCTGCCGAATGGCGATGTCTGGTACTCCTATTTCAGCGCCCTCGATATTGCCTTAATCAGACCCGCGGCGAACGGCGGGTTCACCGTCCGGCAATACGGTCGAAGTGCTGGAATACCTGAGCCTGGCAACGACACGATGGAAGCCGATCAGCGCGGCAGGTTGTGGCGCGCCGGAGATCTCGGCAGCTATGTAGCAGATCCGGCGGGAGCGGAGGCTGGTAAGTGGCTGCATCTGGACCGGTCGGATGGATTCCCGGCAAACGCCATCAACTCCGGCAGCTTCTTCGCTGACCGTGACGGCTCGCTGTGGTGGGGCGCAGATCTCAACCTGGTTCACTACTTCCCTGCTCCTGACTTGACTGCTCCCCGGTTCGCGCCCCAAATCTTTGTTTCGGCATTCTCGATCAATAGCGAGCCGCCGCGGCTCGCGGAAGCTCTGACAAGTTTGCCGCATGGATCGAAAGTCACTGTGCACGTCGGTTCGCTGCAGTTCGACCGCCGTAATGAGTTGCAGGTGCGCTACCGCCTTCTGCCCGGACAAACCGCTTGGCGCGAAACGAAAAACCTGGATCTGGCATTGGGAACCGTTTCTTGGGGCGCGCACACGCTCGAAGTGCAAGGTCGGGTCTTCACCGGGCCTTGGTCGGGAACCGTAAGCCGTCCTTTCACTATCCTGTTGCCGATGTGGCTCACCGGGCCGTTCGTTCTCACCTGCCTCGCCGCCGCCGGACTTTTAGCCACCGCCCGACAGTTGCTCAAGCAAAGGCCCAAAACGGAAGAGACAGCGCTGTTGCCTAATCTCACCGAGGGGCGGGTGAGCGCCTTGCCGCCGGACGCTGAGAATACGAACAGCCGTCCTTCTTGACGGATCCACCACTTCAGTCTGCGAACAATTGTTCGCTTAATGCGCGGCTCAAAAATGCGCAAATCTGAAAATACTCGCGCTTGAAAAGCGGTTGCGCTTCCCGCTTTTCTCATCAGACCGGGTAACGCTTCCTGCTTGCCGGGCTCGAGCTTTTCCCACCCTACAGCCAAGCCAAGCTCAAACGGCATGTTCACACGAGGCGTAGTTGGTCGCCGTTGATCTAGCCAGACGTCGTTCTCCGCCAGGAATCTCTAACGCGGCTCGGGGAACCAAGCCAAGCCTGCTGAGGCCGGCTATATAAGCTAGGAACAAGTGGCGGAAGTCTTCATCATACGGAACATTCAGGAAAACGCCTGCCGGGCCTGGACGAGCGGCGTCACGTCCTCTTTTTGCTGGCAACGCTCTTTCCGGAACCCTTCTTTTTCGAAGCGCTGCGGAAATGGGTCGTTATGACATAAGGCTTCGGCATATCTATTCACCCTCAGTATAGGTGCTAATACGGCTCGTCAGCGAGCGGCGCTTCCACCGGCGTAAGTTTGCCCCAACCTTGCTCTTTCGCCGCCTTCATATCCTTGCGTAGCTGCTCGGGCAGCGTCTCGTTCAACTTAGGCCGGCCCTCTTGGTTGGCAAGCACCCAACCGACAGCCGACACCGTTTTCGACACCACCAGCATCTCTTTGAAATCAATCTTGTCCGGTGTGTCGGTAGGACGGTGGTAATCCGGATGCAGACCCGTCGTGAAGAAGCAGATCGGAACTCCCATCTTCGCGAAGTTATAGTGATCGCTTCGATAAAAGATGCGCTGACCTCTCGGCTTCGGCCCCAGGTTATCGTGCGTGCTGTCAGGAACCGTGGCATCGTAGAAATGATTGAGCACCAATTTCTGGTAACTATTGTTTGTCGCTTCGATGGTCTTCTCCAGATCGTCGCTGCTGACGTTCGGACCAACTAACAGGATCTCTCCCGGATTCACCAGGACGTGCGTGGGGTCCGAATCGGAAAAGCCGGGGCCTTTGGTGCGGCCGATCATGTCGATGTTCAGGTCCGCCACTACTTTAGTGATATCCATGGAAGGGAATTCGTTGAAGTACTGCGATCCCCACAATCCCTTCTCCTCACCGGCGTTCCACAGGAAAATAATGCTTCGCTCCGGCCGTATGCCCTTGGCGGCGCCTTCCGCGTAAGCACGCGCGATGGCGAGCAGAGCCGTGGACCCGGAGCCGTCGTCGTCCGCGCCATTATTGATGTTGTGCGCGCCAGGGGCGGCCGCGCTCAGCCCGATGTGGTCCAGATGCGCGCTGAACACAACGTACTCGTTCTTCTTCACCGGGTCGCTGCCCTCGATCACGCCGGCAACATTTTCGGCATGGCCCGCCTGGCTTTTCAAAGCGAGATGCAAACTGATTTTCTTCTCGGCCGTCAATGCAAATCCATCCTGTTTGCCGCTGCCGCCGGATGCGTAAAAGATCTGCTCCGCATTCTGCTTCTCTCCGGCGAAGATGCTGGTGGTCAGCGCCAGCCCGGCAGTAACGGATGGCACGGCCGGACAGGCCTGCTGCGATCGAAACTTGCTCACTTGGTAGGCGGGTCCATTGGGTCCGGTCGGGCGTCCTGCAATGGCTGCCGCGCCGAGCCCTCCGCCGTTAGGCGTGTTGGGATTCGGATTCCCCATCGCCGCCAACTGCTGGAACGTGGCAACTTTCACAACGGCCAAAGCGCCATTCTTTGCCGCGGCTTCTTCGGGTGTTAGAAAGTCGGTGCAGTTCTCGCCCAGCGGATTCGCCGCGCCGCCTCCACCTCCACGCGCTGATGCTTGTTGCGCGGCGATTTCCGGGGGCAGTCCGGCCACTACGACAATCTTGCCCTTCACATCCAAACCCTCAAAAGGGTTCACCTTCGTTTTGTTCACGACGTAGCCGTTTCCTGCAAACACTAAATTCCCGGCTGCCTCAAACGCTTCAAGCGGAGGAGCGCCTCGCCCGCCCGCCATCACCAGCCAATCCTTCCCATATTCGAAATCCGCCGTCCGAGGCCCGGATCCACCCGGACCGGAACGCCCGCCGCGCTCCGGAGGCGCGGTGATGGATGCTTTACTTTCCTCCGCAATGACTTGCTTGGCCGCCAGTTCAAACGGCATGAAGTAAGACTGCAGCGGCCCGTTCGTAGCTGTTGTGCTGCCTTCCGGCTTGATGCCCCACTCAGCCAGATGGCTGGCGACATACAAGGCTGCGGTGTCAAAGCCGCGCGAAGGCAGGTTCCTTCCTTCCAGTTGATCGGAAGCAAGAAAGTAATCGTAAATCTTTAGTTCTTGTTCACTAATCGCATCCGAGTTACCGAAAGAGGATATCGTGCTGCTCTTGCCCTTTGCGGTCTTTGACTTGGACTGTTGAGCGTAGCTGATAGGCTGCTCGGCAACGTACACAGCGAGTGCGAGAAGGAACGAACTAGTAGCTATAATTCGACGCATGACTTAGGAATGAGTTGAGTGTAGCAGCAACAAATTCGTCATCATTCCCTGTTAAAATTTGCCCTTGTGATAAACAAGTTCTGGAAAAACTTCTAACATGAAACAACAACTTTTCTGTCTGATGGCCGCCCTCACCGCCGCTTTTTGCCTGCCCGTCCGTGCTCAACAAGCCGAAGGACCGAATCCCGCCCCCGATGCTCACTATCATCTGGGGCCTGACTCTTTGCCGGAAGAGGGCGTGCCAAAAGGCGAAATCCGCGGTCCCTTCAATCTCCCCAGTCAGGCCTATCCCGGCACGGCGCACACCTACTGGATCTATGTCCCGGCACAATATAATCCGTCCACGGCCGCCAGCCTCATGATCTTCCAGGATGGCCAGGCCTTCATGGCTCCCGCCGGTGACGTGAGAGCCCAGAACGTGATGGACAACCTCATCTACCGCCGCGAAATTCCGGTCATGATCGGCGTCTTTATCAATCCGGGACGCCGCCCCGATCAGCCCGAGCCGAACCCACAGGAGTGGGGAGACAGAACAACCAATCGCCCCACCGAATACAACACGCTCGACGACAAGTATGTCCGCGTCATCGTCGACGAGTTGCTGCCGGTCCTATATAAGGACTACAACATCTCGAAAAATGCGGATGACCATGGAATCGGCGGTGCGAGTTCCGGAGCCATAGCTGCTTTCACCGTGGCATGGCAACGTCCGGACCAGTTTCGAAAGGTTCTCAGTATTGTCGGAAGCTTCACCAACATTCGGGGTGGCAACGCCTATCCAGATATCGTCCTGAAAGAGGATAAGAAACCCATCCGCATCTTTTTACAGGATGGACGGAACGACAACCGTGGCACGCGACGCGAAGGTACCTATGACCAGACGCGCGACTGGTTCTACCAAAATGTTCGCTTGATGAACGCTCTCACGCAAAAAGGCTACGAGGTGAACTACGCCTGGGGAATGAACAAGCACGGCCAAAAAATGGGCGGCGCAATCATGCCGGATATGATGCGCTGGCTCTGGCGCGACCAGCCCGTTTCCACTGATCCGAAAGATAATGTGGAGCGGTCCTACAGAGAAAAGACAAAATAGCTCACACCCGATCTACACTGATAGGCATGCCGCGCCCCTCCATTGCATTTCTGGCACTATACATAGGCGCTGCCGCGGTCGCCACCGCCGCGCCGAAATTCAGCATATCCTTCCCCAAAGAGAACGTCGCCTCACCGCTAGATGGCCGTCTGCTCTTGCTCCTGTCGTCAGATTCTTCCGCGGAACCACGGATGCAGATCAATGACACTCCCGCCACACAGCTGATTTTCGGAGTAGATGTGGACGGGCTCGCTCCAGGGCAAGCGGCTACTGTCGACAGTCAAGCTTTCGGATACCCGGTGCGCAGTTTGTCCGAAGTAAAGCCCGGCGAATACTACGTGCAAGCGGTTCTGCATCGCTACGAAACATTCCATCGCGCGGACGGCCATGTCATCAAACTGCCCATGGATCGCGGCGAGGGACAGCACTGGAACCTGGCGCCGGGCAACCTCTACAGCACGCCGCGGAAGATCACGATCGCGAGCAATTCCGATGTGAATACGACCGTTTCGCTGGACCGGCAGATCCCGCCGATTCCGGCGCCGAAAGACACCAAATACATAAAGCACATCAGAATTCAATCCGCCTTGCTTACGAAGTTCTGGGGGCGGCCGATGTATCTCGGCGCGCACATTCTCTTGCCCGAAGGCTTTGCCGAACACACCGAAGCGCACTATCCCGTCGCTATCTATCACGGCCATTTTCCCGCGGACATCGAAGGCTTTCGCACCCAACCGCCGGACTCGAATCTGAAGCCGGAATACAGCACGCGGTTTCATCTGGCCGGTTACAATCGCACCGAACAACAGGAAGCGTACAAGTTCTACAAGCAATGGACTGCGCCCGGCTTTCCGCGCTTCCTTGTGGTGGAAATTCAGCACGCAAACCCTTACTACGACGATTCCTACGCTGTGAACTCCGCCAACTTAGGCCCATATGGTGACGCAATTGAAACGGAGCTGATTCCGTATATCGAGAAGCAATTTCGCGGCATCGGGCAGGGTTGGGCCCGTTTTCTCTACGGAGGCTCTACCGGTGGATGGGAATCGCTTGCGGTGCAGGTCTTCTATCCGGACCACTACAATGGCGCTTTCGCGGCCTGTCCGGATCCAGTTGATTTCCGCGCCTTCACCAACATCGATCTCTACCACGATAAGAACGCATACGCATTGCCTGGCGCCCACATATCGATCGAACAACCCGGCATGCGTGACTATCTCGGCCGCGTTAGTATTACCCAGCGCGAAACAAACTACTTCGAACGCACGCTCGGGTCGAAAGGACGTTCCGGGGAACAATACGACATCTGGCAGGCCGTCTACTCTCCGGTCGGTTCCGACGGTTACCCTCAGCCGATCTTCAATAAGCTGACCGGCGACATCGATCGTAATGTTGCCTCCTATTGGCGCGATCATTATGACCTGAGCCATATCCTGGCTCGAGATTGGTCCAGGTTGGGCCCGAAGCTCCGAGGCAAAATTCACATCTATGTAGGCAGCGCCGACACGTATTTCTTGAACGACGCCGTTTACTACATAGAGGATTTCCTGAAAACCACAACCAACCCGCCGTACGAGGGGGAAGTCAAATATGGAGACCGGGCCGAACACTGCTGGAACGGCGACCCTACTCTCCCCAACGCTCTTTCGCGCCTGCACTACAACACCATGTACGTGCCGAAGATGCTCGAACGCATGGAGAAAACCGCCCCGCGTGGAGCGGATCTCAAAAGCTGGCGCTACTAAGTGCGAGCGTTACTGCTTTACAGATAACTTCTTCACCAGCTCGTATAGAAACGTCTGCCCTTCGTAGAACGACTGCACCAGCATGCGTTCGTCGCGGCCGTGCGACCGCACATCGTCGCGGTCCGTAAAAAACCCCTGCGCGCCATACGTCGGAATTCCCGACGCTCGCAAGTACCGCCCGTCGGAAGCGCCCGTCGACATCGAGGGCACCGTCACGACGCCCGGCCACATCGTATCCGTGATCTGGTCGAAAGCCTTCATCACATCCGGACGCAGCGGCGAACTCGGCGCCGCGCCTTCATCTACTTTGATCGTCACTGCTACTTGATCGTCCCCTACGACCTGCTTCAGAGCCTTCAACACACCCTCGACCGAGTCTTGCGGCAAAATCCGGCAATTGACATTCGCCGCGGCGAGTTGCGGCAGCGCGTTGGGTGCATGGCCGCCTTCGAGTTGCATGGCTACGCATGTCGTCCGCAGCGTCGAGTTATACCCGGGAGAAATCGCCGCTACTTTCTTGATTGCCTCATCGGATCCCTGCGCCACCTTGGCCAGATCCTCGGCCAGTGTTCCTTTTTCGAGCGTTGCCATCTTTGCAAAATAGGCCTTTGTCACTTCATTGAGCTCGAACGGAAAGCCGAAAGAAGACAGGCGATAGAGCGCGCCGGCAAGGTGGTAGATTGCGTTATCGGTCACCGGGCGCGAGCTGTGCCCGCCTTTGTTGCGCACCTCTAACCGGAAGTCCGCGTATGTCTTCTCGGCCAATCCGATGTCGTTTGACACGCGCTTCCCGTTTACCATCTCGCCGCGCCCACCTTCGTTCAGGCAAAAATCGGCATCAATCAGCTCGCGCTTATTCTTTAGCAGCCAGTCGACTCCGTTGTACGGGCCGCCGCCTTCCTCATCCGCCGTCAGCGCAACAATCAAGTCGCGATCCGGCCGGAACCCTTCCCGCTTGTAGCGAATCAGGTTCGCGACCCACACCGCCGCCTGCGCCTTGTCGTCCGCCGTCCCGCGTCCATAGAAATATCCATCCTTCTCAGTAAACTGGAACGGATCCATATTCCAGTCTTCGCGCTTTGCCTCCACCACATCAATGTGCGCCAGCAGGAGGATTGGTTTCAGCGCGCCCGTTCCGTGATAACGGACGACGACGTTCGCTTTGCGTGGAATCGCGCCGCCTACGAAAATATCAGACGCCGGGAATCCTGCCGCCTTAAGCCGCGCCGCCACAGCTTCCGCAATCGGCGTGGTCGGGCCGGTCGAAAAACCCGATTTGCTTTCCACCATTTCCTTGTAGATTTCACGCGCGAGTTGTTGATCGGCGGCCGGCGGGAGGTTGGCCGCGCCTAAAAGCACGGTGGTGTAAAAGATGGTAAGAATGAATCGTGGCATTTCTGATATATTGCCACGGCGTCCGCGTCTAGGTAGTGTTATGGCTTTAACCGACATTCCGGATGATCCACCACCCCCGCCCAAGTCGATATTCCACAAGCTGGTTCCTTTCACCACCGTGGCGATGTTGATCGCGATGCTCTACGCAGGCTGGACTCTCTATTCGCGCCACCAGGATACCGTCAAAATGCAGCAGGAAATCGACGAAAAAAAACAAGCGGCCCGGAAGAAAGTCGTGGAACAGGTCTTCGGCTCGGGAGAGATCATGTTTTCAAATTTCTCCGCCGGCAGCGGACAGCTTAAGCGCGGAGAAACCACCCAACTCTGCTACGGCGTAGTGAACGCAAGGTCGCTAAAGCTCGATCCCCCAGTCGAAGCGGTCAAGCCGTCGTACCGTCATTGCCTCGAAATAGCCCCGAAGAAGACCACCACCTACACCATCACCGCTGACGATGGAGCGGGCCACACAAAATCCTTGTCGCTTGAAGTCAAAGTACATTGATGCGGATCCCCCGGCGCTGGCGAGAGAGGCCGCCGAGTACCGCTGGTCGAGCGCTGCTACTGATTCCCCACCGCATAAACGATCCCGCCGCTGACAATCAGGACAGCCGCCGCAATGCTCGATAGCGAAGGTGGCTGCTTAAAAAAGACCCATGAAATAATCTGTCCGATCACGAAAAAGAACACCACGTACAGCCCCATGAGTTTCCCGAAATCCCACGGCGGCACATTTACGATCCATCCATACGCGAACAAAACACCCGCGGCAAGCACGAACAATCCCAGCCTTAGCGGAGCCGAGGAGCTATGCAGCGCCACCCGCATAATTGCGTCCCCGCCTGCCTCCAGCATAGCGGCAACTACCAAAATAGAAATCGCGGTATAGCGGTTCATGACGTTTTCCAATCATGCCATTCCGTTTTTTTTCCGCGCTTCCGATATCGTAAAGGACATGTCCAGAATTCTGTCGCCATTCCTGGCGCTGCTTTGCCTCTGTCCGGCCTTGATTGCCCAGCCCGCGTCCACTGCTCCACTCCGCGTGGGCATCGTCGGGCTTGCCCATGGTCACGTTTCGGGCTTCCTGAAAGGTGGCGCTCTCGTGCCGGCCGGCGGCGCGCTCCATCGCCCTGATATTGAAATCGTCGGAATCGTCGAACCCGACCGGAAATTGTTCGACGCCTACGTCCAGCGTCTTCATCTTTCGCCCAATCTATATTTCGCCACCATTAAAGACATGGCCGCCCATGTTCATCCGGAAGCCGCACTGGTCTTCACCAGCACTTTTGGTCACACGCAAGCCGTCGAAGAGTGCGCGAAGCTCGGCATGCACGTCATGATGGAAAAGCCGCTGGCAGTCAGCTATAAGGATGCGCTCGCCATGCAGGCCGCAGCCAAACGCGCCAACGTGCACGTGCTGGTCGATTACGAAACCACCTGGTACGCCAGCAACAAAGCCGCCTATGATCTTCTACAGCAGAGCAGCCTCGGGGAAGTCCGCAAAGTCATCGTACGCGACGGCCACCGCGGCCCTAAGCTGATCGGCGTTTCACCTGAATTCTTCGCCTGGCTCACGGACCCTCATCTAAATGGAGCCGGCGCGCTCTTTGATTTCGGCTGCTACGGCGCCGACCTGATG
>Ga0193743_1000133_pt1 | contig 58011 bp, 86 predicted proteins | sample L2c2metaG_FD_143038 | JGI IMG/M metagenome (GOLD analysis project Ga0193743, IMG submission 143038) | Soil microbial communities from a riparian zone of the East river system, Colorado, United States - L2c2 | ecosystem: Environmental > Terrestrial > Soil > Riparian zone | place: USA: East River... | reverse complement strand
TAGTACTGTATTCGGTTGCGCCAATAATGGGTTCTGCGGTGCCAAACAGCCCTTTTTTACCGCTCTAACACTACTCTCTACTTGTAGATTGAATTAAATAATTCAGATCACGGAATGGGATATACTTAGTATATATACTCGACGCAAAAACTCTGCCAGTCAAGCTCTAAAACCGCAGGCCATCTGAATCAAAACTATAAAATAAACATCTTTTCAGGAATAAGTCTTGCTGAAGTACTCCAAGCGAACGATGTCATTGTCCCCTTGTTTCCTCGCATTTACTACCTTGCAGGTGAGTTTCTTCAGATGAGGGGGTCGCTTAATATCTGGGAATTGGTTTATACATGCTTAACAAAATACCAGAAGTAGAAAGAAACATCAATGCTCTGTCCGTTGAAAATTTCTTGGAACTTTATCACTATCATTTTAGAACCACCTGGTAGCTGGTTAGTGACGACAGCTATTGGCAACACTCATCTCCCGGCTTTCAGCGAGGATAGGTTATATCAGAAGTAAATTTCAGAACTCGGCCACTAGTGCCCAAACGACTTGCGTCTCAACATTGATGTCTAGTTCAATGGCAATGGACAGACTCCCCGAGAATTATCTATACGCACAGAATGAAATACTTTATGAGATAAAATACCACAAAAGTATTAAATCTTTTTGTGTCCAAGAATCTTTTTCGAAATGACCGGAAATATATATGGTTGTTTTATCGAGGCGAAAAAAAGAAAGAAAAAGGTGAATGATTTCAGCGTCCAGCATTCCATTTATTCCAACCAGCAGACATAGGAGTTGATGATGAAGATTGCTGTCGCATCTCTGAGGGGTAGACTTGTCCCGAATTCTGCATGGGCGGTACCGGTCGAAAAGTCCGTCCTCCAAACAAACGAGGAGTGAAGGGGAGCTGAGATTCCCGTCTACCCCCATGACGACGAAAGAGAGAATTCGGTGTTCCATCGCCTGCCCGAAGCGGCGGGTATGAACGTTGGAAGTCAGAGAACTGCTGAGGACGAACCGAAGGAAGTGATGGTAAACTCCTCATTTGGCCTTGGTTCGTTGCCTGCGTGGTGCGAGGAAAACTGGCCACAGAACCATCTGGTTCATATGGGCGAGCGGTATATGGAATCCATCTCCGCATGCCGATATTTGTTGGAGGAATAGCCTGAGAGGCGGGAGTGCCTTGAGTCCGAGCTAGATATTGATCAAGGGCCTCAGGGTGATAAACGGCAACCAAGGTACCTTGCTCATTTTGAATGAATCCTGTAGGTACTAAAGGTGCCTGTGCATTTAAATGTTGAGGTTGTCCGGGCTCAGTGTCATGAGATCTGGGAGGAACGACAGGGTAGGGAACGTAGGACTGAAGAAAAGGTTAACGGATTAACAGACTGGCTGCACTCGAAGACTTACTCCATACATGCTCAGATGTGGCCAATGTGGGACAATAGCAGGCCCACCCGTATCAGAGACAGGGGGGTTTGTGAGCGATTGGGTTGGACTCGGCACGGCACCAGGATAAATAGGATAACTGCCATAATACGGGTAGGGAGGCTGTTGCATGAACGGATGCATCCATGGTGTTGGATAAAACTGTCTATTCGGTAACGGATATGGATAGGGCGAGGCAGAGAACGGGGCCCCAGTTGTCGAGATCGATGACCCAAAGGAAGACGGCGCAGGCGTATGTGACGGTGACTCAAGCTCATCGTACCACTCACGAAAATTTTCTGACTGTGGAGTAGTTTTTGTGTTTGAAGCAAGGTCAGGAGAAGGGGAAGTACCAGAGGTTAGAGCTGTGTCCGCATTAGAGTGTTTTTGAGTGCGCGGAAGCACTAATGAAGAAAGTTGGATTTCGTCGCCATCATTGGTCTCAGAGTTCTTGAAAGAAGTCGTTCTATAACGGCGTATGTTTTGATCCTGTCCGTCGAAAGGCGATTTATAATTGAGTCTTCGTTGAATTCCGACATGGGTTTGCTGGGGTCGTCCCCGTCCACGCACATATTTCCAGGGACTTCTGGGAGGGTTACAATCTCGTAGCTGTACGCGCATTGCTCGTCCCTCGTATACACGGTTATGCTGTAAAGATATCATGAGACTTTTCGATACTTTGTCCAAAGGAATCAATAATGGAACCTCTTCAAAGACAGCACGAGCAGGGGATTCAGCGTTGTTGAACTTGACAAACGCGAAAGCAGCGCATGAATTCACTAATTAGAAATAAAATTATGATGTCATCCACTAAAGGTACCAGAAAACTTACAAGGGCGAACAACCTTGACGCTTTCAAGACCTCCAAATCTAGTAAAAAAGTTTTTCACCTTCTCTTCGTCCCAAGCGCCAGGTCCAAACATTTCCAGGCCTCCCACAAATAACGTCATAGGATCAAGCTCTCTGTCGGATCTGTTCACCATGGGATTCTTTTTCTCTTCAAGAATTTTAGGTCGCACAGACTGGTCTAGGTTATCATCACAACTTGTCGGAGTGATAGGAAACTGGAATCCAGGGGTGATAGGAGTAATTGATGACGTGTCGAGCGCTGGAGTTTGAGGCATGAATAATTCTTGTTCCTCATCATTGCTGTCAGAATCCGCCCTGTTTGTCTCGCTTACGTGACTAGAAGTTATATTTTGCAATGTCGATAACTTTGTGGCAGACAAGAAAAAAAAAAAGACTTACAGCGCATGTTTCACCGCATGGGTCGTATCGCAGCTGATAAGGGAAGAATAATCGGCATCTGAACGAGCCGTTGGCGAATTGCGAGCCCCATGCCTAGAGCCGGACGTGTTCAAATCTTGTATAAACCCAGAGACTCTGCCTTGAAAGGCGTTGCACTCTATGTGGCGACGGGCAGGTTGATGGACATTAATTTTGGTGTTGTTGCCGCTGTTGCCCATGCTTGTAGGTGAGGCGGGAGACAGATAGGCGGAAATACTACAATCTTGGACGTGCAGGGGATATAATGGGGGGCCTGGTGCTTGGTGATGATTTGGATGATTTGAGTATTCCGATGACGCTGGCTGGTGAGCCCAGGTAACGGTGAGATGTGGTACTCGTCTCAATGTCTGGAAGTTAGATTAGTTCGCCTTGCTTTACCTAAGAGATAGAAAAAAAATGCCACCATTAGTGCGCTCACGCAATCATCGCGGTGGTCCCACTTGATCTCCCAGCATGAATTATCCATTCGAGGAGAACGTGGCGCATTATGCGGAGCTGGATATAGTGTATATTCAGCCACTGAATCGTCAGATGTTTGTTCTCCGTCATCTAAATCATGATTCGGTCGAAGTGGGGGATACAGGTATTAAAGTGCAAACCTCGACAATTTTTCGATACTTCCAAGGGAATGAAGCTCTCTAGACGACCGAAGTACGAGGCTATAGTTTGCAGCATCTAAATTGGACAAAACAGTGAATTATGATCAAGAATGGCTAACTAATATATGCTCACTGCAGCATCAAATGCCAAGGGGCGCAGAAAGACAACGTTGTCCGCTACGAAAGAATCATCAAGGTCGCCATTCTCCTGCGCTTCTATTGCATCCGAGTTGTATAAGATACTGTGGAATCTGGATGTCAAAGAGGTCAGTTCAGTGACTGTGTGCGGATTGCGGTGGGACCTTGAATGTCTTTGCTTCCAAATTCTCATAGCATCCGGTAGCTCCAACTCGATCTCGGCATTGAGGACAGGTTTATCACTGGAATCGCTGATATTGCCAGGGCGCGCCATTTGGGTGGGAGTGCTGAGACCAATTGAGCATGGTTGATGCGGATGTGATGGCAACAATGATATAAATACCGATAAGACACAAGCAGTGTCCTGAATGCCCTTGCAGGTTCATAACGCAAAATGCGGCCCAGAAAAGGCTTGGGGGTACTGGAATGCAAAGTCTGTATCAAAGCTGTAGCGGAGGTTGCATTCTGAAGCGCATATATGTGAGTTTTTACGCGAACGGTAAAGGCTTTTTTTCTTCTCTCTAACCTCGCACTGTACAAAGGCACAGACGCCTCCTTTGGAGTCTCGAACTACTTTGATATTTTTGATTTGCGTATGCTCCGATAAGTGTTCCATTAGCATTCGTGTGAGATCCATTTGCTCAATGTTCGATGGGAGACTAAGGACTTGGTTAGCTCTGTCATACTTCGGATAGAATATTTTGGCCCGCTGAGGGTTTAATCTGACCTTCCAACGAAAACGCTAGCATCGTGTGGTAATTTATCTTCCCTTTGTTTGATTAAGAGTGTAGTATCAGTCGTGTCATGCAGACTCTGGGCCGGAAGAAGAAGAGGAGATGTATCGCAACGAGATATTCCCCAGGAGCGAGGATGAGTGGGTAACTTGGGTGGCATAGTGTACAGTCTTTGCCAGAAAATGTATCTATGGTTGTTAAACAGAGAATTTGGCGGGTTCGTTCTGATTTACAAATGGAGAACGGGCATGACTTGGATGTTGAAAATTTTTACTGGTAAAAAAAAACATCGAATATTCGATATAAAGAGACGTACCTATTTTTTTGTTTGTCACATTAATAAATCAGATCTGTTCAGACCACATCTAGAAGGTCCTTGCATAGGCGTTGGGGGGGTACTCGGGCGCCCACAGCCACGTTTTACAACCCCCGACGCAGGCCGGACAGTTTTCTGCATGGCAAAGAGGACCGACGATCGAATTACTATGCCTGATCCAATCCCAGTTTCCTGCTTAGTTTGCTGTCATGTCATTGCTTCCTGTATTATCCCTCGCAGTGTGCCGGGTCTCCATGTAAGCTCGAAAGCATCCAAGTCAACGTCTCTGACCAACACCTCACATTGGCGCATTGAACAATTGCTAACCAGCAGCTCAGTCTACAGTACTCGACAGTAGTTTCAACGACCCAGTTACGTTGAATATGTGACTGAAGATCGACTGAATTTATGCTTTCGAAGGTCCTTCATTGATTTGAATGGCATCAGAAGGGAAGACTGCCTAGATATAGTTATACATCAGACAATCCCGGGAACCACATCGAACTGCAAACCCATCTTGATATACAAGATGGGTAAGATCTTCTTCCAGTTATTGAAAGGCTTCGCCCAGAAGGAAATCAACTCCCCAATAAAGCGCAGGTAAGGTGCATAAAACTGGACAGTTCCCATAAGCACATCTAGCGAACCGGTTCCGAGAGACAGCACATATCTACTTAGCATGTTCAGAGGTTTGAACATGGGTACGATTGCGCCGCGGACATGACCGAGTTGGAGGTCGAAGATTCCAAAAAAGCAGCTGACTGTCATCCTGGTTCCGCGGGTTGGCGTATGAACAGAAGACATAAATAAGTAGTTGGACGATAATATCACAGATTGGAATATAGTATTTGTTGGTAATTGACACGAAATGCACCCTGATGATAGTCAGTTTGGAGGCAAAACCTCAGATAATAACGGTATTGCTCAGAACCAAAGGAGACTCACCATAACTCGTTATATCTCAACAATCGTCCGCCATCTTCCGCCATCTATGACCAAGTTCACTACGACATAGAGCTTTTGGTGACTGAGCTCATTGAAAGTATAGCGATCGTTGTTGGAATTGTTGGAAACGAGAGTAGATTACATAAGTCTCATTCTTGGGTCAAAGTTTATTTAACTGACCCAATGCACCCATTGACTTGACCTTGATTTTTGACGGGTCAACAGAGTCAAGCCAACGCTGGTTATACATCCTCCGAGTATCTTAAATGTCAGATGATGGCTATGGCGGTGGTGGTGGGGGGGATGATTATGACTACGAGTCTGGTCCAGGGTGTGTCAAAAATTTTCAATTTCTTCAGTATCATATTAAACATATATATAAACCTCAGATTTAATGATGGAGCATTTGTATGTTTCTTTTTCGTTGTGTCAAACTGTGTCGTTAGTTGATGTTCTTCGTAACTTAGGACGAAGGCTATGACCTTCTTGCAAACGAGTTACAAGACGGCGAAGCTCCTACTGAAGAGGCGGGTGAAGACGCTTTACATGCCGGTGAAGACGGTGCAAATGCTGGCGTTGTGAATGGGGTCGATGGAGACCAAGAAATGACCAATGGAGAAGAAACGACAGCAGGGACCGGGATTACTGGCGAACAGCAGCCAAACAAAGTGCGCGTAACGACTCCATACCTTACCAAGTATGAGAGGGCGCGGATATTGGGAACAAGAGCTCTACAGATAAGGTTGCTCCAATATCCTGCTCTCTACACTTGCTTGACTGAACATATCATAACAGCATGAATGCGCCAGTCCTGGTACCTTTGGATGGCGAAACAGACGCCCTTCAAATTGCTATCAAAGAATTATCACAACGAAAAATTCCCCTAATCATCCGCCGATATCTCCCAGATGGTAGCTTCGAAGATTGGAGTGTTTCAGAGCTTATCATAGACTAAAATTCGTTTCAACACACAAATTTTTCCGCTCACTTATAATTTACATGTAATTACTGAACTTTTGTATGATACACACTTCAAAGTGAGGGTATAAGTGAGAGTAGGGACATCACCGCGACACGAGGTCAATAAAAGGCTTCTTTCGAATAGGTTGCTTCGTATTCGTCCGACTGCCTTGAGCCTTTGGTCCCGCTTTCTTAGACAGTCGTTTCGGAGGAATTTCCGGGGCAATCGTTTCCACATCTCGCATCGAAAGGTCGCAAATGCTGATGTCCATTTTGGATGACTGTGTCTCGTCCAATTTTCTTGAGGATCGGGTCACGTCCCGCATCGACAGATCACAGATACTCGTATTTGACTTGAATACATCTGCTTCTGGCCTGCTAGAGACCGGGTGATTTGTCGTCTCCGCGAAAAGTAGTTTTCGCTCGGCGTTAGGCATGACATGTTGTTGATCAGAAACGGTTTGTCGTTTTGAAGGGCTAGACTCGATATCGTCGTAATGGGAGGATTTTCGTCTACGTTTGCTGGGAGAAAGGGGAGGGATTGATATACAGTTGTTCACAGAAGGGTCGCGTTCAGGATCCAGGAGAAAGGGCGGCGCGACGTTCTCAATACCCTCACCCTTCCGTTCTTTTGGAGGTACGGCGACAGATTTGACGACTTTGAGTCCGCTATTCATGGAGTTGTCGCCATCACCAGCTAGGAGTGTTTGCTGAACTTCCCAGTCAGCTGGTTTCATTTTCTTCCAGTCGCTTATGACTTTCGTTGTCCAAGCGTCCGTGTCGCCGCAAATATAATAGTCGATTATGTCTGACCATTCGGATGAAGGTGCAGTCTTGTTAATGAAGATAACTTTGCATGGCTTTCTGGAACTTGAGCTAGAATGAACTGTTTTGGCAAAGTCCTTGACCAGTTTCCTCAACCCATGAACTTTGAGAGAGGTGCCCATTATTATGAGCAGGTCCGGTTTCCTTGTGAGATCCACCGAATGAACTTGAGCTAGAATGAACTGTTTTGGCAAAGTCCTTGACCAGTTTCCTCAACCCATGAACTTTGAGAGAGGTGCCCATTATTATGAGCAGGTCCGGTTTCCTTGTGAGATCCACCGAATGTATGCAGCCAATATCATCTCCAAGGGGATGGGTTTCGTCGTAGAGAACAATGGCAGGTCGCAGAGAACCAACCCGAATTGCGCGGGCAGACCGAGCGATACGAGCCTCCGCTGAATAGGCGAGACATGATCAGAAAGTAAAATAGGGAAAAGTGATTGTACACACATCTCGATAAGCATTCCGGACAGTCAGGAGCAATCCCCTTCTCAAAGATCAACAGATGTTCTTCACTACAGGCATATTCTGCTGAGCATGTGGTGCAGCGGACGCGGTGAATGTCGCCATGCAACTGAACATTGCGCACGTCTTTGGTACGAAGCCTGCTTTTACCTTTGCCGTTTGACTTGGCCTCTTGACAGGCCGTTCCAAGAAGGCCGACTTGAGCTTCAAGGCCGTCTATGTTTTGTGTGTATGAACGCAACAATTTCTTCTTTGTGTCCAGCGTCTTAATAAACCGGTGAGTTGGGGTTGGAGTTGCGGCATCGATGGAGCGTTTGAGCTGTGCAATAAATGTGTAGAACACAGCGGTAGAGGTAGGGTCACGAAACAAAGACGCGTCGAAGAGATCGCGGCCCTTTAGAACAACGTCCGGGTATCGCTCCTTGACAAGGGCATACAAGCCATCGGACGAGCGAAAATCCTTTTAAATAAGTTAGAATCACGTTCCCTCACACATATTGCATACTCACTGGAATGCCACAAGAACAAGATATTCCCGCACCGGTCACAACAACTATTTTTTTCCCTTTGGCAACGGACAGAGAAATTTCAGATAGTGTGCGCCTGGTGTGCGCGTCCGTGGATATATCGTCAAAGTTGAGGGTCACAGTCATCTTTTATGAGCGACAGTTACGGGATAGACTCATATTCTATTCAACAACCAAAACATCTGCAGACTCCATTTGTAATCAACCAAGTGTTTGTTCAGGTCGCGTCGCGAGCATCACGTGGACGACGCGTTAGCTAACTTTAAGCCTAAGCCAATGTGTATGACACCAAGCGCGGAGAACGAGAGCGTTTATTATAGAAATGGAGGGGAAGACTAGAGTAAACATCATGAACTAGACATTGTCTAGTAAATCTAAGTACTACTGAAGTTATTAGACATCCGCCCATCCACCTTCATCGAGCTTATATGAGGCTTCGCTTTCTGGACGATCAGGACTATCAACTAGCTTCGCGACTCGTTCCTCGGCTCTCCCTGTTGGGCAGAAGTTCAGTCATGCAACTCATTGACCTTTTTGGCATGGTACCTTTGCGAAGGAATAACCTAGTGGCAGAAGCATGGGAGAGAATATGACCTCCGATGGGTTTTAACGCCCCTCCTGCGACAAATGTCATGGTTGCTCCTGGATCGGCTGGCATTTGAGACTGTTAAGTAGATGGAAAAAAAAACAAGATGCAGCACTCGGCTCACATTGAACTTGGTTTGTCAATAGCACCGATATCTAGAAAACAACTGTCAGTACGCGGCGGAACACTCGACCTTCAGAGCAATGATAAGACATTATACTCCTCAGAAAGCTTGGTCAATTTCGAGAGCATCTTAAGATATCGGTTAATAATTGCGGTCAAAGCGAAACGAAGCGATGGTACCTGCGCAAGCTGGAGGTGTCTCATAATTGAGTACCCACATGGCAGAGAGTAAAATAAGTGCCAACCTTCTGTTGGCGCTCGCTCAATTCCCCTCTACCAGAATAATCCACTCGAAACAGAGCCATGATGCTATCAATGATCTTTCGCCTATAAGCACAAGAAAAGCGCGGAATTTGATAGGCATACAAGCAGCTTAAAATCCTTGTCTTCGGCAAAGCGAAGGGAACATTCGTTGATAAGTTCCATCTGCATGAACATTTAAATTGCAATCTTGCAAATAAGACGATGGTATACCTGATGTTCACTATTGAATGCTCGTGCTGAGATTTTGAGTGAGTGGGATAGCCAGAGCTAAGCTCAATAACTCTTACCATAGAGAATATTTTCCAAGGCCATGTTCCCGTCAACCCCGAAGCGGTCTGCGATTGAGCGTATGCGGTCTGGACGAAAGGTTCCTACATGAAAAAAGTTGCAGACCCTCGATACATGAGCACAGGCGGTGATGAAAGTACCTTCCGTGTCGATATATGCAACCTTGTTCACGGCGATCGAATGAAGAGATAACGAATAAGAGACATAGCCAGACTTACTTTTCCCGACGCGCCGCCTAAATCAGGCGGAAGCTGCGTGACCACACTCATGGTATGAGCCAGCTGCGTTTTGCCAGTGCGGAACTCGCCGTAAACTGCATTCTTTATATTCATTGAAACGTTCTAGGTAAGAATAGAGTACCCACCTTCAGAGATAGATTGCGACATTAAACCACCTGCACACGAGTAAATATACAGAGTATTCTGCAAGCGGAAAAGCTTATACCTCCTAGGATCCCGTCCACGGCTTTGCTACCTGTGCTGAGGATGTTCACTCGTTTGCGCCTATCCTGTACCTCGACGCCCGTCGCAAAAGAGGATCCCTAAATAGAGTCAGCGATACCAAGAATTTTTGGATGAGAAAATAGTGAACACTCACGAGGATTTTAGTAGCCGCGTCCTTATGGTCAGTCATTTGAGACAATATAAGAAGGGAAGTCAGTTGGCTGCCCGACCTTGATTTTTTCTACTTTGGCCTCAGACATGCCCTTGGAACTTGTATTTAGAAACGGGAAAGACTGAGGATATGCGCCTAAAAACCTTGATTTTGAGCATCTGACGCCGAGTTGTCATGCTCACTCCAAAAACGGTGTTAATCGCGGCAGACTATCCGTGGACGTTGAGAGGTTGCCTAACAACCAGTATTCTAGGGAAGGCACCTTGAGTTTTAGTATATCTTGAACGTTGATGCCCTGAAATGCGAGGAACATATGAGAGAAGTGTATATATGCGCAACAATGAAGAGTACATGTTGTTGGAGTTCGTCTACGGTGTCGAAAAAAGGGGTCTTTGAGAATCATCGCGTTGGTCAACGAATTTCATTGTGTCAGATGAGCATACCTCCTCCTCTTCTCCAGGAGGGCTTGGACTTGGAGCTCGAGACGGTGCTAAGGAAGAGTGAGACGGTGCTCGTCTGGGAGGCATATCAGTGGAAAGTAGATAGAGTTCACTGCAGAGCAAATAATTCGTGAATAAATAGTTTCTGATAGCTGACCAATACAAGAGTGGTAGATACTTAGCACCCTTCACATTCAGTCAGCATCAACTACCATCCCCCCTCTTCCACGCCTGATCCTATCCTCTAAACCACCCACACCTCCAAAGACCCGCTTCTGCTCCTGGCTTAGGAATCCAGACATGCCTTTCGACTTGGTTCTCGCTTGCTCGTCTGCCTCCAACTCAGCCTTTTCTTTCTCCAGTAATGCCGCAAGTCGTTGTTGTCGGTCAGCAGACATGGCAGTCGCATTGTTTGCCATGGCTGCAAGTTGGGCGTTGCGTGCTTCAGCATCATTACTAGATTGTGGACGTGGCGGAGATTGGTCAACGCGGGTACGCTTGTGGACAGGACTTCTAAATCTAGGGCTCCGACTACGTGAACGTTTGCCATAATCCGGGCTTCGCTGTCGATAAGGCTGCTCATTTCTGCGCCCATCATTATAATCACTGGATCGAGGAGGGGGTTTGCGATAAGGTTCCTCAAAATCAGTCTGGGAGTATCGTATTGGGCTGCGGCTGCGACCACGGTAGGGATCTGGACTGTAGCGTCGAGATCTTGAACTGTTGTCGTCGTATCGACGAGGTAGCGCGGGTGGGGGAGAACGGGAACGAGACGACGAATAATAACGTAGGCTTCGTGGGCGGGAGGAATGATGGTGGCGATCGGGTAATGGGGAGCGGTCTCTATCTATCCTCATAACTGGTGGACTACGGGACCAAGGGTGTGTCTCTCGGCGATGCTTGCGCTCACTTTTCAATTGCTTCCGCTCCTCCTTCTCACGTTTCTTGGCCTCCTTGTCTTTCCTCGGCTTTACTCCCAGATCTTTCTGCATTTTTGCCAAACGGAGGGGATTCGACAACAAAGCTTGGTAGGCGGATTGTTCTTGCTGCTTGATCGCCAAAAGTGGGTCCTCTCGTATCTTTGCAGCTATATCACGAGACGTATTGGCATTCTGCACTGCAATAAAACTTTTGTGGCTAGCGGCAAGCTGCGAGTTCCAATGTTAGACTTCAATATGTATAAGAGTTGAGAATCCTCTCGCCTTTGAGTTTTCGTCAGCTATAAGCATTTTGTCCACCCGTTTCTTTCCCAAGAGATAATCTTCCAAATCGTTTGGATTTTGACCACTTCCTGTCGCAGGGGTGGCATACATCCATTCCAATTTCTCTGTCCGTTTCTTCCCTGTTTGCTCTTCCTGCAGACGTTGAAGTTCTTGAAGTTGTCGTTCCTCCTCCTTCTCTTTTCTAAGCTGATCAAGCTTCTTCTTTTCCTCAAGCTGCAACGACAGTTAATTCATGAGTAGTATATAATCAATCGGACTTGAACTCACTGCTCGCTTTTCTTCTAACCACACCCGTTCCTGATTTTTCAGGAGCAGGGGGTGCCACGACTTTTTCATATTCAAATCTCCGCCTCCCATCTTGATATGATTCTCGTAGGTAAGTGAGCAAAAGCTAGGAGTACAGCAGTGATGGTTGTTGGAGGTCGAGTTGGATGTGGCTGTGCTCGCTTCTGTTTAGCTACATATCACGTGACTCATGACAGTGGTGAATAGGCGTCCGTAGTAATTCCCGGGATTTTGATGTCGACTTCCTTGTGCGCTCCTCATGTCTCGTTCAACGGCAGAAAATCGGGATCTCGAATATGGGGAGGAGACAGAGCCTTTAAACAGAGATTCTGAAGGCTCTAATAATGCTGACCAGCGGTCTATGTAAATGGTACCTTCTGCTTAATCTGCCCATATTGACGGGAGCTGGCTTCAGACCAACACGTTCAATATACGCCTTGAGCCGCGAAGAGATTGCTCGAGGTCTCGCAAATCGTTTTGTGCACTCAAGAACGTACATTTTCCTCTACCTTATAATGGCAGCATTATCTGTCGCCACCGTTGTGCTGAGCTTGACGGACGAATGTCCTGGACTTGTGTTTTATATCCTTGAAGTCATCGTTAATACTACAATGATTCTGGAAGTCGGAACTCGCTTTGTTGCATTGGGAAAGGTCCGGTATTTATTTCAAGCATGGTAACTCTTAATTGCTTATACATTTGATAGCAATTCTGGAAATCACCTTTCAATGTTGTGGATCTGATCCTCACCTTGTTTTGCGCTGTTACCCTCGTGGTACTTGCTTTCGCTAGGTGTGGATCTGGGAGTAAAGAAGAAGAAATATTTGACACTCTTTTACTGGTGGCACGAAACGTGCTTCAGTTCGGCCGTTTGGCGTCTGTTATGAGACAGTATGTTGGCAGATCTAACGACAAGTGATTGGGGAAAGCTAACACATTTATGTTTAGGTCGGGGCAATCAATATTTTCAAGACCAAAGCCTATTGATATCAGCACGGCACGTCGAGCTCGATTCATAGACCTTGAGATTGAGCGGGAGGATGATAGCGGTGATGAAACCGTTGTCCGCAATCCTATTTTGTTTGAGGGTGAGAGAAGAGAGGAGGTATTACAGAAACCGTTCACGGATATGCCGAGAGCCGGTGGTCCACCAGATGCGGAGGATGCATGGGCTAACATAGGCTGATCTAATCGTTATTTATTTGGATGATATTACTTTGCCATGGGAACAACACATGTGTCTTTTCGTTTCCTCCGTCGCTCGCTCTCTTTAGTAGACGCTCCTTTAATTTGTATAGTATGCCCCCCGCTCTCACTGATCCTTCCTCAAGAAACTGGTGGTTCCTCTCAAAATCTTCTATGCCGCCTGATGCCTCTTCACGTACCTCAAAGTCTTCAGGAATCAGCTTTAATTCAATTGCTTCAGCTATTGGTTTAAAGTCCAAGAAGCAACGTCCTTCTCTTGCAATCCAGGACCCTCCCCCGTCTCTCCTAGCATCACCTACAAGCCCAACTCTCCCAACTTCTACCTACATCACCAGGACCACCTTATCCGCTCGCTCAAGAGTTGATTCAACCGGGCCTCCAACTCCAGTTGATTACCAACGGGATGAATGCCAGTCCTTGCTAACATTGTCCGACACTGATCCTTTCGCTGGACGACCTCTAACGATTCCACCTGTACCCCAAATTCCCTCAAAAAAGACCCCACCATCGCTTGACACTTCGGACGTCCACAGAATTTCTTGTAGTTCCTCCTCGTCATTATCAACCAACCATACATATGATGCATCTGCCCCTTCGTCGACTGCGGGCCTCACAGAATCCCGGAAGTTGTTTAATAAGTAATTTATTTATGTTCCTCTCATACTGCCCATTTTTATTCATATACCTTCACCTAGACGATCAATTAACAACCTACAATTTTCCCGGTCTTCTGGAAGCACAGATCCCTCGATTCGCTATTCTTCTCTTTCGCCATCCCTTTCTTCCAGGAGGTCCTCCTCAACAGTTGTAGCTGGTGACCAAACTCACACTCTATCAAGGCCGAAGCTGCGTGCAAGGGGGATGACTGACGGTGGAAGTACTCAAAAGGCTGGTTTTTTCTCAGACGAGCGGTCAGCCTCAAACAAGTTGTCTCAAAAATCGTCCACATCAACCTTCTCTCCTGCAATATCTACCACGGAACATACTTTTCCACGGGCTATGATTCGACAAGCATCTCTGTCTCGATTATTTGCACCACCTTGTGCGCCTCCCATGCATAGCCTTCCTGCAAGGCCTCATTCTCCAACGAAGGCGTCTTCTCCGATTCGAAGGCCAAGTCGATTCGCTCGAACTGAGTCGGTTTCTTCATCCCACATATCCCTTGTCTCCTCATCCTCTAATGACATGTTCCCGGCGCCGTCCTATCCGCCGCGGGAAAAGAGATCTTCTGAACGTAGTGTGTTGTCGCAGGATCTTGATCTCGAACTCTCCTCCAGCCCGGCGAAGAAGGAGTCCAAAACAGCACCTAGTTCACCACGAACCTTGAAGAAAACCCTTTCACATCAGTCACTTACTAGTAAATCAAATATTCCCGCGCCGATTCTGCCTAAGCTTCCTCCCGGCAAACAGAGGACTTTCCATCATACCTGTTCGCCTATGCCTCCCATTCCTGATCCAGGCGGTCAACACAATTCTACTGATTCCACACCATATCCTTCTTTGACTGACTTTGGTTCCAAGGCAGCCACAGAACGAAGAACGAGCGGGAATGGTTCGTTAGGCAGGAAGAGATTGTTCTCGCATTCTAATCCCTCTAGACCGTCCATATCTCATTGCAACAATGCCTCAATAACGACGGAGGAAGATTCCCAATCTCTTTTTAGTCTACGTTCAGATCGTAATTCCCATGTCGTTCTATTCAAGCCCTGGACATCCCCGCAAGCGACACCGCAGTCATTATTAAGGGATGATGCTGGATCACCAGTGCCAAGCAGTCCCGCGCGGTCTACTTCAGAATACATGTCGCAACCCATATTATCCGCTGCTGAGGTAGCTAAGCTTGAGGCTAGCATCGAGAACTCGTCAGATCGACTTAATAGGAGCAGAGCGTTTTCCCTTCTATCTGCCTCATCTACTGCTTTGGATAGGGAGGATTTAGATTTTACGCCAGTTGCTCTTTCACCGCCACCAACTGCAAGACCACGCAGTAAACAGGGAGGTATGACAGCGAAATCATTTACTATAAAAAACCCAGCTTTCTATTCCCCAGTCTCATCTCGGGCTCGAAGTCCTTCTCCTGTCCCACCTCCGGAAAAGAATGGGAATCCCGAGAATGACTCTAGGAGTACGATAACGTATCAGCCATCTTCTTCCGAGTCGTCGACAGATTTGACGACTAGCCTGCCTCCACCTCCACGATCGCGAAAACGGTCTCAACCCGTTTCTCATTCAAAACGTTCAAGCACAGCGCCTTCGACTTCGTCTTCCGTTGCTAAACCTCGATCCAAATCTATCGCAGAGAAAAATACGCACCGTCAGTCAATTATGAGAAAACCGTCATTTTTGGAAATCGACGACGATACCGATCAGGATATTGATCTGTTTTCTGGAGAAGCGATGACGAAAAGTTTCCTAGACTTGGCAAGGGAATCATTTGAAGTCAACCACAAGTGATGTATGACTCACGAAATTTCTTTCTCTCTCTCTCATCCCCTGCTCTACCACACAGGACATATACCTCTTCTTTTCCCTTCCCTTCCTTTACATTTCTGCATTGTATTATTGGTTTTTATACTTTATTTTCATATTTACAGTATTATGCCTACCATCATCCTGACGTCCTGGACATTGCTTTCACATTCCTTACCTCGTACGATTTCTTATTCATTAAATGCATATATACATAGTTTAGCAACAACTTCAGTCCGTCTCCTCTGTGTGATAGCCAGCACGTCTCATTGCACCCAAACGATGTCGAGCTGCACCTAAATCCTTCTCTAACTTGAGAATTTCAACCTGCTGCTCCATTTCCCGAGTCTTGAATTCCAAAACAGCCATATTCTTGTAGTCGGCATGCTCCTCCTCCGTTTGTCGCGCGGATACAGCTTTGACTTGACGGACAAGGGCTTTGCATGCTAGTGTGACAGCTTTAGCGGCAGTTTCCAGGCGTTCTTGCGTCTTCGACATGAGATTTGCCTTCACTCGAGAGGCGGCTACGAGCTGAGCTGTGGCGCCTGCTACTTCATTTGAGGCGACGATGAGTTGCTCAAGAGAGTGCGTGCCAGATAGGACGCCGTCGGCACTCTCAATGAGAAGATTGGTGGCGAACGCAACAGCTTTAGCCGCAGAAATAAGACCTTCCGTCCATCTATTGTTCCGTTTGTAGAACTGTTGAGTTGAGCTGGATCCCTTGCCCTGTGCAACAATTTCTTGTTGAGAGTCGGTGGCAGCTTTGATGAGGCGAGAAATGGCGTTCGTGATGGCCATGGCTGCCGACAAAATGGAGTCGTGCACTTGTAGGTCAATGGCGCTATAGCGAGAAGTATCACGCGGGCGAGACATGAGTTGCTGCAGTCTCTCTGTTGCAGTCTCGATGGCTCGTGCAGCACTTAACATCTCTTGTTCGACGATATCTCCGATGTCGCCGTTTGCACGAGCTAATGCACCAGCTTTGGCCCCCTTGGGTACAAGGCCATCAACAACCTCCGAGAGTTTAGTAAGTGTGGTACGGGCCTGACTGTTGTTTCGCATGGCCACCTCCTTGCGTTGAGCTGGTTGAAGAAGATCCAATTTGTAGGATTGTAAATTTTCAAAGAATCGTAAGCCGACATCTCCAGCAGACTTTGCAACGTTGATAATCTTGTCGGAAGCATCATCATCCTTTGCCAGACGAGTGATACCTTTCGTGTTAATAAGAACTTCGGAAAGAGACTGGGCAAATTCGTTCGCGGATTTAATAACTTCGACGTGGTCGCCGCCAACTTCGCCACCTAAGTATAGATTATAGATAGTTGCGAACTCTGTGGCGTTGTTTAGAGATTTCTCGATCACAGAAAGCGTGTATTCAGGAGTTGAGTTGAGATTACCCGCTTGCGTGGGTGATTCCAGCTCGTAGATGGCATCGTCCACTTTGTGCACACAAGCCTGTAAGATGGAATCTAATAGGAATACGTTTACCAAAAGATGATAAGATAGCGCATAGGTTTCTCACCAATGATTTGATTCAACTTCTTGCGATTGTCCAAAATCAAGGTATCGATTTGGGCATTCGCCGTCTCATCCGCTAGGCCTCGGTTCTGTAGATATTGGAATGAGATCTTGTTATTGTGTCGAATGACAGCTATACCTGTTGTGCTTCTGACAATTGCTCGATCGTGTTATCCATGGCTGCTTGTAAAATCATAACTTCTTCATCCTTGTCCTCTCGCAATCTCTCTAAGTCGCCTGATGCATTGTTGAGTTTGGAAAGTAAGTCGTCAATCTGTAGCTGTTTAGCCTAGTGCAGGACAGTCAGTACTATGCCGATGCTAGTTGTATTCCACGTACTCTGAGTGAATCTTCCAGTTCCGAAAGTTGTCGATTGTATTTTGACATGACGGTGGACACTTCAGAGCTCTTGGAACGTGACGCATCCTCTGCCCGTTCATTTGAAAAAGCGAGTTCACGACGAACGCGATCAATTTCATCCTTGTGAGAGGACTTTTGCCTGTCAATGTCAAAGCGTGCTCGATCACGCTCACGGAGCATGTCTGCTAGTTCCAGATTCTTTGCCTTCAAATCTCGTTCCATTCTCTCCATACGATCAACAGCTTCTTGAGCGGAATTCGCTTTAAGTTGCATTTGTTTGAATTTTGAAAGCATGTCCAGGTGTTCCGTACGAAGCTGGCTATAAAGTTTTGCTAGAGCTTCGTATTTATTGCGCCATAGCGTCACTTGATCTTGTAGTTGCTTGATCAATTCATCTTTAGTTGTCATTTGGGAGTTAATGTTGGCGTTGACTCCCGCCAATTCTGCCTCGAGAGCTTTAACCCGCTAATCACAATATGAGATATTGATGCAAGATTAAAAGCATAGGTATTTACGCGATCATATTGTTCCAGGAAGATCTGGTCTCGTTGAAAGTGTCCTCTCAGGTTGAGTATTTCTTGTTCGAGCTCACTTTGTTGACGGGCAGCTTGACTGTTGTACATTGCCTGTTGCTCTGCAAGTTGTGCCTGGGCGATTACTTGCGCTTCAGCCTGTTCCCGCTGCCTTTGATCAAATTCTTGCTGTTGCTGTTGCTCCAAATCAAAACGATGCCGTTCTTCCGCCTCACGTTGGGCTTGTAAAGCTGCTTGCTTTTCTTCGTATTGCTTTAACAATCGGGCTTGTTCGTCAATTTCCGCAGCGCTGGGAGATGGCGGAGGTGGGGTCTTTACAGCTCTCGGACGGGCTGGAAGATCGGGGGCATCGCCTGAATCCATAAGGTTTGGAGGTTCCTGATATAGAATACATAATTTGAGGTTTTACAACAGAAAATTCAACATACATGACCGAGTTTTGGAACGTTGATGAGGCCAGTCAGATACTTGAGATTCGAGCATTCGTAGTAGAATTTCCGAAGATTGTAATGCTGAGAGGTGTATCGTTCTTTCAACGGTTCCAGTACATCGACATCGTTAGTCCCTAAACATTAGCATTTATCAACCTACTCCAATGACCAAAGACAAAATTATAGCTTACTTCTGTACATGGCTCGGAGCATGCTTGTGATGAAGCGATATATGCCCCAACTTTCCTTTACAAGAGGTACCAACGCAGATATACGACATTCATTATTATTGGAATGTCGGAAATGTGAAAAGATAGTTTTTTGGAAGGATTCAATTTGATCTTGAAGTGCCATGAGTTCCGATATGGTTTCATAACTATGAAAAATGGGTTTGGCGCAAAACTAGGATAAGCACAGACATACCCTTCGTTAGGATCATCTATTCCCTTCAAGGTTACATATTCTTCATATTCGAATAATCCATTGAATTCTGGACGGAGACGATGAAATCTTAATTTGGTCAAAATGAATTGAACGTAAGTTTTGATGAGAGGAGTATATCCTTGTGGCAATGTATGAATATGAATATCCTTTCCAAACCAATGCCACCTGGCACATACCTTTTTGGCCGTCTGTCCCGACAGTCCTTGCGCATGTCTCAAGCCAGGCAGTCTGACCGTGTGCTTCTTTCAAAGTCTAAATCTCGAGGGTAAGACAATAACTCAGAACCTTTCTTATATAACGTACCACTGGATGGCCTTCCTGTAAGACCTTATGTACAGTAATGAGAGCCTTGAAAGTTTGGACTTCGTCAGCCAGGATAGGCTGCACCCGTAGACCATTCCAGAAAGTTATCGAAGAATGATAATCCCAGGTATAAACGATACATTCTGAATGGGTCGTTAGCATCTTGGATGGTGTGAACGGGACTTTGACGAACTCCTAACGTGCTTCTGCTTTGGTGCAGTTTCTTCAGGACTTGTCGCTTTCTTGATATTGATCGAAAGTTCGTTCTCGGCTTTGTCTCTATCCACAGGTCGTGTTGGATAGTGAATCTCTTCATCAACATCGACATCGCCCCGGCGCGTCCGACTGCCCCCGAACCTGGAAATTACAAGAAGTCAGTTATACAATGACACAATTGACGAAGCGTACATAATTTCAGGACTAATAGATGGATTTATTGGAATTCAGCTGCAGGCCGTCGCTCAATCAGCGTTCAATGTGAATATGGCCTGTACACAGAGAGAATGGTCACGATGCACAGCAGATCTGGCGCAGTTTGGTTGTTCTGAAATTCGCGGAGACGCGCAGCATAATTGACTTTGATCATGTTTGTTTTGGAAGGCAAAGGCGGTCAAACCAGGGACATACGCCAACCAGTACTTATGTTCTTTCAAACTTCTCGAAGATGTCTGCACGGCTCAGCTGCACGGCATAAATTCTGGTTTTTAGACCCATCAAAGAAGTCCGTTCCAACGATCTACAAGGTGCGACAAGAACCATGGCTGACCCCAACCATGGTTCTTCTTGGCATTATGCCAATATTCACGTTCGCTCTCGGCACTTGGCAATTAAAACGTCTCAAGTGGAAGATAAATCTTATTGACGAACTGGAAGAAAAGTTGCACTCCCGGCCACTACAGTTACCACCTTCCATCAAGTTCAGCACATTTCTTCCACAATCGAGTGCCAGTTGACTGAAGTTAATCAGTCTCGCAGCTATACCTGAGTTCGTTTATCGCAGAGTTTTAATCCGAGGGAGGTGGGATTACGTTCACACCATGCTACTGTCACCACGAGTACGTGAAGGAGTACACGGAGTTCACGTGGTAACGCCCCTCATCCGTGAAAATGGCTCGACTATCCTTGTAGATCGTGGTTTTGTATCTCGAGAATTTGCCTCGTCAATAGACTCAAACCGGTATGAAGGGGAAGTGGAATTGCTTGGCATGCTTCGAACCTCGCAACCTCGGAATCGGTTCACTCCCGATAATGAACCATCTGAAGGTCGATGGTATTGGACTGATGTCGAAAAGATGGCAGAATCGGCTGGTGGGGAGCAGGCGAATGTGCAGCCAGTGTTCATAGAACAGATATTTGGTAAGTCCCTGATCTCTCACACTTATCTGTTCTCACTCTCAGCCAAGAGGGACACGCTGGAGAGGCTGGAACTAGGCTTGGAAAGGGCATTCCAATTGGACGTGCTTCCACTGTTGACTTGAGGAACTCTCATCTTTCATATGTGATAACTTGGTAAGTCATGAAAAGCCCTTTTAAATATCATCTGTTTTGACGATTGGTTCTAGGTATGCTCTATCCGGACTGACTGGATTCATGTTCACGCGTCTCCTAAAGAAAAAGAGGATGTCTCCGGGCAAGCGATTACCTCGATTTGGTTAAATAGAGCTACGTCATTAATAATAGGAGCGACCCTCGTATTATGTAAGAGGGTGTTGCCCCTGGTTACTTTCAGTTGGTTATTACCCACTCCTTTCAAAAAGCCAGGAGAGTATACCAGCCTCTGGACATCCTATAAGATTAGCATAGATATAGTACTACCTGAAGGCCAGCAGGGTTTCAGCAATTCGTTTGCGTTCTTTTCCATTCCTTTACCATCCCCCAGATTCTCAATCTTCTATGTACAGCTGAATGTGTACTGGCCTGCATCTCTGTTTCCTCTGAAATTATCACAGAGCGATGGAAAATGCCCTTCCAGACGATGTATTTACCTCCCGGAACGTCGTGAACCGCCGGCCTTCCTCCTCTCGTATACATTTTCCTTCCAATAATCACAGTCTTGCTAGACAAGGCCGCCTCCGTTCTGAAGTGCCCAAAACGCCGCCGGTGAGAAGGGGATCTCCACTAAATCCACACAAGGTTCATCAAGCAATGGACTTGGGACGGCGACAACGGTCGTCTCAGGCTGATATGGCTGTGGCTCCCACTGATTCGTCACCCCGTCAAAGGCGAAACCCCTCTATTGGCCTTGTCGATCCAACACGAGATTCAGATATGTCCGCAGATGAGGCATTGGAAGTTGGAGTATTTTCGAATGAATATGACCTTTGTATGTGGCAAGTGCTAGCTTTAGCCTCCAAATTTTATAGCTGACGAATTGACACAGCACACGAAGGTGACGAGTTGCACTGCGACTCTATCATCAGGCTCCGTCCGCCTTACAAATCACTTTGTAAATACAGATCCCAGGATTCTTCAAGATGTTCAAAGAGCGCTGAAACTGAAAGCTCGTCGCGAAGCACGCTTGAAGCAAAAAGATATCGCGGATCCCAATTTCACTGAACCCAAACAAACATCTGCTGTGCCACAACCTCAAACTCCTCCCTCAAAACCTTTCGCCTCCGGTCTCAAGCTACATACCTCTTCCTCTCTTTCTTCGCCCTCTTCTCGAAAGCTGAGCATCAGTAGTCCAACATCAGACATTGACTTCAGCCCGTCCACCGCCATTCCTGAGTTTTTCGTGCAACCCTCCCGCCCCATACCGTCATCTCTCGACAATGGAATAACTCTAGATTGGACTGGCACGCCTGCAGATGACGCAGATAGACGTTGGATTATATCAATAGGCAAGAAAAAAGAAAAGGATAAACTACCGCCTTTAGCAGCCACGATCGATCAACAAGACCAGTCATACAAAGGTGAACTTCACCATAATTTTGTAATGAAACCGTTAATCTGACTCGAACTCATACAGAAAAGTTGTCTCGCATCCGTTCTCTAACGTCATCTCAAACTAGTCGTAAAGCGTCCATAACAAGTGAGCAACTGGGAAGGCGTTACAGGTTAATTTATCAGTCGCTTGCGTCAAAGCAAGTGCCTCTGAATCCTGTTCAGATTGCACGATGGTTAGGGACTAAAGATGAACCTGTCAGAAAATCTTTGGAGAAGGCGGAGCCGTTTACCTGGTTGAAACACCTCGACAAAAGTACATCCAAGTCATCTCGATCCCCATGGTATCTTTCGGCATTAATAACAGAGGAGTACGTTCATGCGCAAAGCCTCCTGGATCGTACGCGGACAATTTCAGAAGACTCCGCCGTTCTACAGTCCGAGTCCCACTCTACGATGAATTCACGATCCCCGTCATTCTTGTCTCCATCTCGTCTTGGCTCAGCAAATGTTCTCGGTTCGTCCAAGTTGATGACTGCGGGGATATCCTTTGAACCCAAAGCTACAAGAACAACTTCAACAGATACCGCATCCAGAAAAAGCGCGGATTCTGCATTCAGCAGTGTTGCCACGGGTTCATCGATTTTCGGCACTGTTCCTCTTTCCCCAGTCTCAAGCCGACTCAACGATTTTGTTGAGAAGGCTGTTGATAGACACGAAACACCCGATGACACCAGTTTTTCCGATGGCTCGGAGGTATCCGATAATGACCAACCACAATTGTTGATATCTGTGCCAGATGTTTTGCTCCAGCCTCCATCTTCGGAAGATGTCGCAGTACGACATCTGGCACCATTGCCTTTAGCTCTTGCAAGTTCCACAGGGAGTTTAGAATCTACCAATCCGCCTCCAGGTCCAGTTTCGCCTGAGAATCAATCTCTCTCATCCTTAAAATCATCATCGAACCATCGAAGGATACGGACGTCATTGCATGCCAGTCGACCAGGCCGCCGCGGCAGGCACCGAGAGAATAGCGAGGAATCACTGCGGCTTGAATACGAAGCTAAGGCAGCGTAGGTATTTTCGATCACGTCCATATAATCATTCTAATGTTTGGATAGTCTTTTGCAGGAATCGATTGCACACAATCACAGGATACGACAATTGCTAAATAGAATATCGGCCGCAGTCAAAGAATATGATACGATCCAAAGCGTTGCGTTTCATACTCTTGATATCGACCCACCATCTATGCCTAGAGATTTTCTGGAAGCATTTGCGCATGATCCATCAGCAGTCACAGGATTTACTCGGCGACTACGAGGGTGGCGTGCTGTAGAGGATATCAATCAGCGCCTCACTCGACAGCGCGACGTGCTCAAGACGTTTCACTGCCCTTTGGCCGAAAACGTATCCGCACGTAGTTGCTTATTGGACGAATCGATAGAAAAATTGTTACAAACTCTGGAGTACCTTGAAGATCGTAAGGACGCAATCGCCCTTCGGGCGGTGTCCATCTTGAATCTCCTCAATTCCGTGCAGGAGCTCCATGCCGATGTAAAGGAGAATTACAAAGTGACTGTTTCCCGTGCATCCGTTGTATATCCTGAAGTAGGTGACATTGTTTATTCCAATTCAGCCGCTAATTATGATCAGCTGTCCCATATCGTTGCGTTGGAAGAAAGTTACAAGGATCAATACCAACACTTTTGGGAACTAGGAATGGATGCTCTCACATTTCTTCTGGACACAGTTACGCCGTTTTGGAGAACGTATGGTAAAACGATCGGAGAAGATGTTCGAGATTTCCTCATAATACCACTGTATCGCAACGAGTTCACGGGCGAAACCAAACGATATCCAATCAAGGAAATCCCCAGGCGATCTTTTCGCCGTTGGCTAGGACTCGTCGCTTTCTTCTTTCTGTCCATAGGCATCATTATTCTTCAAGTCCGGGCAGCGATCTCGTCTTCTCTACATTTTCGTTTGCGTTTGATCCCGTATGATGGCATTCGGTGGACAGCTTTACCCTTCTTCTGGATTGCTATTTTAATACAATGGGTTGCTGTTATATTTGAACTTGCCATTGCATTCATGCAGGTCGCGGTAATAACGTGGTGGTCAGGCTGGTCAGTAAAGATTCTGTCGTAGCCTGTGTATATAACCCTCTTTCTTTGTTCCATTCTATCGGGGACAATCGTAATCTATACTCTACATATTGTTCCAGCATCGTGTATATATATATATGTATAGCAACTCGGATTTAGGAAATTGAATACTATCTATAATGGTGAAATATTTGGATGGGTCCAATGAATTATTAATTCATGAAGGGGGCCGCTGGAGGGGCGGCGAAAACGCATGGACCGGATTGGCTGTCGACCGTCCAGAATCTACGCATGGGCGACAGAATCCTAGTATTGTCAGATTAAAAGGTGTTCATGAGGAAGGTATTTGACTCACTTCCCCCCAATATAAGGGGCACATCGGTTTGATTGCAAGAGACGCATCGGATGGGAGAGGAAGATTTAGACTGCGACGCTCGAGCTGTTTTCGTGACCATGGGGCTTTCATTGTTAATGTCAGATACGTTGTTTTTGATACTGTTCTCCGTCTGTTTCCGTTGTGTGTATGTTCTTTTTTGACGAGAGGATCGAGGTGGCGCTGTTGGCCCATGTTTAAGAGTCTTCATTGTGTATGTAGGAGCGGAGGCCTACGACAGAATTGGACACATAAGCTATGTAAAGATATCCATGCACTCACCATTTGAAGTTGCGCCAACAAAGACCCGGATGGTAGCTGATGTCCAAGAAACATTCTTTTTGGTGGGATCTCCAAAAGCATGAGTTTGAAATTCAGAACAGAAGATACCACGCATACTAGGCTATCAATTTGGGTCTTATTTAATCTCAACATATCTTCCCCACCGATCCACCTGTAGATCGTATCCCATATGGCCGAAGGTGCCTCTTTGAGGCGCAGCGTAACGGCATGCTGCCCAGAGCTTTCTGTGGACATTTCTAGGTTTGGTTGCTGAGAGACCTCGAGGGCAGCATTCTTCGCTATGCTAAATGGAACACACGTTGTCAGCAATATATCATGACTTGCATTTGTTGTGCTCGGAATTGATTGTCGTTCTCCATATACTGGTACACGCGGGAAGACCCATCGCTCTGCAGGAGCTTCACGGAACTCCAGCACAAGATCAAAGTCTTTAACGGGTGGCGGCCTTTGATGAGGGTCTGCCGCAGTTGGAGGCTGCTGTAGTGAAGCAGTTGCAGCTGGTAGCTCTTCCATGTTGGCCAAAGACTGGATAAGAAGCCCAAGCGTTTTAAGCTGATCGGGACTTGCATGGCCTGCGGCCGCTAGCTGAAGGAGATTCGATAGGATAGGATTTGCGGAAGCGGCTGTATTCACTCGATTGATGAGGATAGGAGTGATTGAGGTCACCTCAGCTAATGACGAAATCAAAGGGGTAGGAACGTTTTCTTGTTCAGTATCGCCAGGGGTTGTGGCAGGTGCAGATGGTGTCGAGCTTTGCGGGGTCACTGAAGATTGATTGTAGGAATGAGGTCCACCCTGAGATACATTGGTCTGCCAAACTGGATTGCTGGTCGTATTAGGGCCAGGTACGGGACCCTGCGAAAGATAATGGACTTCATATACTACTGTATCTGTAAATATGTGAGGTCCAATTTCGAGATCGCATTTTCCTCGAGTTTGGATCGTATGGGGAGGGGGTACAACGTCCGATGCTTTACTGCCACGCGCTTTGCTCGAGAATTTGGGGAACATTCGAAACAGCCACCGATCTCGAGCTGAAATCGTTCAAATTACTATGTTCCACGTATGTTGGAGAAAAAGACTGACATTGTTTGAGAGAATGAGAGACTACACAGCTGATAGATAGTTAGAAAATTAGATTGAATCGGACGCGTAATACCTATCGGAAACGCTAGTGAGGGACCCATCCTCTTCCCAAACCCAGAAGGGCTTGTCCCCAACTGGTAAATGCAGTTCACCTTTGGTGCTTTGCATTAGGGGTGACTGTTCAAATGAGCGCGTTTGTTTGTTTGTCGCAAACAAAGCATTATTATACTTCTACCACAACCAATGTCTAGTCGCGTTCGTAAGTCATTTAGTTCCTTCTGCTCATACTAAGTATATATCAACAAAATATATCAGAAAAGGGTGGTCCTGTTTTCAGACCGGTAGTAAAGTCAAGACCCCGCACTGTTCCCAGTACTTCACGGCAGCCTTCAGTATCTGCAGTGGGAGCCGAGTCTCAAAACAACAATGCTGGTATCTCTACGGAATATAATGCGTTATCTGTAACACCCTCAACTTCCCAACTTACTATGGAACTCTCCGGATATCCTACAACTCATCCGCAAAGTACAATAATGGCGGACAGATCAAATTCAATTCCCATCATGACCCCTACCTCTTCGCTTATCTCTCTTCGACCTCCACCCATTTTTCCCTCCCCAAGTAACAATTCTATCTCCCCCTCTTCTTCTCTGCCTGTTGTGATGGAATCCCGGTACCTTCAAGCATCCAATGAAGAAGAGGTACCGGACGCTTCCACAAGTTGGAACAGCTCTGGCAAATATCAAAGTAAGGCTTTTAAAGGGACGAAGAAACGAAAGGCTTCTAATGAAGGCGACGACGACGAACCTACCCAGGATGAGTCTCTTCATTATCAGCAACGACGGACGCGTGCTTCGAGCGGCACTCCTCGCCCACGGAAGCGCGTTCCTTCTCCACCTTATGATCCAAATGCACATCCCGGTGAAGATATTGACCCGACGAGTGTGACAATGGCAACACTATGCACCGACACTGGTCAAGGAAGAGTCAGCCGCAAAGCAGCAGAGATATTGACCAACCATGCTGCCTGGAAGGCAAAAAATAGAGAAAAGAGAGCTCATCTGCGAGCCCTTATGGAACTCAAAAAATATGGGAGAGAGGATGAAGAGTCTGAGCAAGACCAGGATGGTACCCAACCAGTGGAAGGTGCCGCAAGTACAAGTACACTAGGGACTTCAAGTGCTCCAGTTGGTGCACCGATGCTTGATGATACGGGGAGTGGGTTTGATTATTCCCAAGGACTCGCTACCAGCCGGTATAATGTCCAAGTTCGCATTGGTCCAAATGGCGAAACTGTTATCGATGAAGAATCTCTTATTGTCGATCGGGTGGAAAACGATGGAACTGATGGTTACACCCATGTCATTGAGTCAGATCATACAAAGTTTGTCAATTCTGGAACATATGGGAAGCGATATCGTGGTTCGCGTTGGAGTACAGAGGAAACTGAGCTTTTCTACGATGTAAGTTTTATACTGCTGTTTATAGGAACCATCCTCCATGATAGTCCAGGCTCTCTCCCAGTATGGAGAAAATTACGAGCTCATAGCTTATGTATTACCTGGCCGGGATAGAAAATCATGTAAAAACAAATTCAAAGCCGAGGATAAAAGGAATCATATGAGGATTGATCATTGCCTCAATAACAGCATTCCCGTCGGTATGTGGTCTTATCTGTCATTGTCCCAAAACCTAATTGCTCGCAATAGATATGAAAACACTAGCACGTATGACTGGAAAAGATTTCTCAGGTCCTGTTCCTGAAATCCGTGTCCCATCCCATCCCATACCTATAGCTGTGCCCTCCCAAGAGGAGATCGACTCACAAACCGATGTTGCTCCTCGACAGCATATGAAAAAACGAAGTCGCAGTGGAAGCCAATCTGGCGCTGAAAACGGTGTCGTCGTCCTCGGTGACGCAGATACTTTCCAAAGCTAAAGTGGAACTCAGTACAAGTTCTTTCAACTATGCGTCTTCACACATATTTACCTAATTGATGTATAGCATTGTAATCCAGCCTTACAGACACTTGCTACTTTATACGCATATAAGTACCACTTGCCTATATATATTCTTAATTATACTGTCCGAGGCGAGTGATGTAAACTTCTTTGTCTCAGAGTTAGTCTGTCGCAGCTTCAACCTGCTCTCCGATATTTCAACTCTCTGCCACTATACTTCTTCCTGGGATTGAACTGTTGGCCTCATGTCCACTGAAAAGATTGTGATCTGCGGTGCCGGGTTCTTGGGTATTGTTTTCAATAGTCACATTATCAATCTATAGTCCAATGTTGACTTCGTTAAGGCACTCATATTGCCAGAGTAATTGCCTTAGCCAACTATCCAACACTGAAAGGAAAGTTGCCAAATGCCCGTCGTGTTCAGATATCTTCACGCAAACCGGAAAAAACCTGGCGTTCTCTTCGATCCGTTGTTCCTCAAGACCGCCTCTTACCTCCCGTGCCCGTCGACATTACCAAAAAAGGAACCATTCCACCTGCTTTCCAGAATGCGGATGTCGTTGTATCACTCGTTGGGATCATGCATGGTTCAACACAGGACTTCAACGACATACAATGGAAAGGAGCGGAAAACGTAGCAAGATGCGCCAAAGATGCAGGAGCCAGGCTTATACATTTTAGCGCCATCGGAGCAGATCCAAACAGCAAGATTCCTTATGCAAGAACAAAAGGCTTAGCCGAACAGTCTATCCTGACCGTGGATCCGACTGCTACGATAATTCGTCCAAGCCTTGTCTTTGGCCCAGAAGATGACTTCTTTAATGTACGGATCGACTATTTTCGATCATTCAACTTTGGTCTGACAGTCTAAGGGGCCGCAGAGATTTGCACGACTTGCTAGGTTTCTACCTTTCTTGCCCGTTTTTGGTGGAGGTACTTCGCTTTTTCAGCCCGTCTATGTTGGGGATTTGGCACGCCTCGTGGAAATACTTTCACGAAAGCCTGATGTTACGCGAAAACTTGCAGGCAAAGTGATTGAAGCTGGTGGACCCCAGAGTATGGTTTTTGTCAAATCGAACAGGGGGTTCAACAACTAAAGAGAGACTATCCTGTAGCTTTCACATATCGTGAACTGATGCAAATGGTGTTGGATGTGACTAGACGCAAGAGACCAATAATTTCCCTTCCGTTCGCAGTTGGCATGCTGCAGGGCTCCGTATTGGAGAAATTACCCTTAAACACATTCACCGTAACGCGCGCACAAGTACGTCTTCTCACATGAGCAAAACACACCGATGAGACCTTACGTTTGTTACCCAGATCGAACAACTTAAAAATGATAACATCGTCAATCTTGAAATGCCAGCAAATCATATATCTCTGGAAGAGGTTATGTCAACATACTCCGAAGAACCACTTGAATCCATTCAGAAGGTTTTACCTTCATATCTTCGCTGACAATACTGTATAGATAAGGGTGCTTCTTTGATTCCAAACGAAGACTTTTCTTCTTGTTGATGCACATGATGCCACAAAATGGACACCATGCTGCATTGGATGTAATATCAGAATGCGCACTGGGCCCGAGCAAATCTGTGTTGAATGACCCTACCAATAATTAATAAGTCCTTACGCGGAATAATTTCAACATCGGTCTCACAGAAGAACAGTGGCCATTTGATGTTCCGGCAACGTTCCGAGTCCCGAGAAGTTCCCGAGCCTTCTTTCTACTAAATTCTAGCTCAGGCTCTTTCCATCGTGACTCTCCACTGGCAGATAATTAACGGAAGGGAAAAAGAGATGGATTCAAGATATCGATGAGGCAAGGACCTGCGCTACTAACTTTAGAAGTGATTTTCTTCTCAGTCCGTGATATAGCTTGAGATAGCTGCGAATCAAAGTCTGCATCTGGCAGTCACAGTGGTAGATAGAACACTTTTGGATGATAAGATAATATTTTCGGCTTGAGTTCGGCCCGGGGTCTATGAATAATTGAAAACTTCCAGCGTTATGTGGCATCAACTCCAATTGCACTGGCATTGCAGCTCACCCATAGGTACGTATAGAATCTAAGCTATATTAGATACTAGTAAGTATCAAGAAATTTCAATAGATAATACCCGGACTTGCTATTCGAAGTTGCTAGGGCGTCAAAAATAGATTTCAATCTATTTTTAGTAAAGTTTTTTTACCCTGTCAGGGACTCTCCTGGACCTCCTAGTACGATTCGGGTTTCAAATTCCGGAGCCCCCTGGGCGAGTGCTGGGTCACAACCTTACCAGAGCCATCACTTGGTACACGATTTTTATTGCGTCCACCCATGTCCAAAGGACAATCTGCAGCCTTAGAGGCTTCCAGGCCAACCGAGCTCGCGTCCCAACCGACTGAGAGCAGATTCACAAAAAATGAAAAATGGTTCATTGTCGGTTTTACTGCTTTTGTTGGCATTTTCAGGCAAGTTTTATCATATCTGGATTCGAAACTCTCCTAACTGATCTATTGCAGTCCGTTAACGTCTACCGTTTACTTCCCAGCAATACCCGCCATTGTAATTGCATTCCACAAGTCTACAGAGCTCATTAATCTTACGGTAAGATTGCTTTCTAATTGCATTCCAATCTTACCCATCGGCAGTTGTGCAGGTGACGATGTACATTGTGCTACAAGGCATTGGTACATTTAAACTTTCTGTCGAGAATAAGTGTTGCACCGCTCAAGATTAAAATTGATCAATAGCACCCATGATTTGGGGCACTCTCTCTGATCACATCGGCAGAAGGCCGATTTCGGCAGCATGTCTACTCATTCTATCCCTTTCCTGCGTCGGACTTGCACTGGTACCAACATCCGCTTATTGGTTGTTGATGATTCTCCGGTGTCTACAGGCAGCCGGGTCAGCCAGTACCATTGCAATCGGTAATGTTTGTCTGTTTGCACGTTACTTCTCTTCTGAATGTCTGTAGGCGCTGGGGTGATCGGCGATATATCCAATCGTGAAGAACGGGCTGGTTTTTTTGGACTATTCATACTTGGTCCAATGGTGACTCTTGAAATAATTAAATATACTGGATACAGTCTTTACGGATTTTAAAATAGGTCGGGCCATCTATAGCGCCAGTAATAGGAGGCGCACTGTCAGACACATTGGGGTGGAGGTCTGTCCTCTCGTTTCTTTTGATCAACAAAACATGGGAGTTCATCCTACTAGATCCATATTTTGGTTTTTATGTATCGCGGCGTCGATTTCTTTTGTGATAATCATTCTGTAAGTTTCACGATATTTTATCCAATATTGGCTGAGGCAGTTTGCTACAGCTTACAGCCAGAAACACTGAAACGTATCATCGAGGAGGGACGTGATCAGATTCCAATCCTTTACCGTCCCGTCATTCCAATCATTGGACGCCAGGTTTTTCAAGGACCGACTATGGGGCCAACGAGCAAAGTTTCTCGGAATCCATTCCGATTGTTTCTCAATCACGATATACTGGTTCTATTAGCTCTCAACGCCATCGTTAACGCTGTATACTATGGCATAATCGCATCCATCTCTTCGTTATTTTCAACAGCATATCCCTTTCTAAGCGAAACCAAAATTGGCCTTTGCTATTTGGCCATCGGTGGGGGTATGATGATGGGAAGTTTCATCATGGGACGCGTACTTGACTGGGAATATCAGACGTTTCGAAGAAGGGCCGAAACACATACCATGGCGCTAGGGTTAGCCACTGCTGATATTACGAAGGAAGAATTCTTCCCCCTTGAACAAGTAGGATGACGACCCCTTCGTTTGCTTATGCACTAGCTAATGCTCTGACTCAGGCTCGGCTCAGATTCATGCCTTTTTTGATTATTTTGTTGGTATCAAGTTGTGCGGGATACGGATGGGCGATTCAACGACAAATTAACATTGCCTGTCCTCTGATACTACAATTCATTGGTGATGTTGTTCCTCTTCGCGATTCCTACGTTTTCTGAACTTGTCTCTCCGCTTGTCCATAGCTGGATTTGCTTGCATAGCTCTCATGAACTCAACATCCACCTTAATGATCGACCTAGTCCCTGGTCAAAGTTCTTCTGTTACTGCATGCGTATGTATAATAACTCATGAAGTTGAAGAAGTGCTGACTGCAATATTTAGAACAATTTTGTACGGTGTAGTCTAAGTGCCGTACTGGTGTCTGTCATCGATCTAATTCTGAACGGTATTGGAATTGGATGGACCTACGTTTTACTCAGCGGATTTTCTGCCTTGGCCCTACCATTAATATATGTGACTATCATGATTGGGCCGCGATGTCGCATAAAGCGACAACATTTAAGGGAAGAGGAATTAACCCAGGTTGCGCAACGGAAGGATTAGTTCATCAAAGAAGGAATTGCCGCTTGGCGTTGTCTAAGGATCTATCTATTGTACCCCTAATTCCATGTGGATAAATATTGTAACATTAACTTCATGCCCAAGCCCTTTCATATTGATTGGCTGCCTTTACGTTGACATTTAAGTCTTTGGCCGCCAGGATTGGCCAGTGTGGATTTCTCATTAACTCGCGCGCCAGAAATACAACGTCGGCCTGTCCATTCTGCAAGTATGACTCCGCTTGAATGGGCTCAGTGATGAGTCCGACCGCCCCAACAATCATATCCGGATGTGCTTTCTTAAGAGCTTCTGCGAAATGGACCTTGAATGCGAATGCTCAATCAGCCGAGGGTTAGAGTATTCAATGATACACATGTCTGACCTGATATCCCGGCTTTATTGCAATATTCTGGTGAAACCAATTACCACCAGAGCTGCAGTCTATCAAGTCAACACCGACTTCCCGTAACTTTCCGACCAGAACCGTGCTCTGATCGATACCCCACTGCTTCCAGATACCTTCTTCATCTTTTTCTGGACCATCTGCCCAATCACTGGCACTGATCCTAACAAACAATGGCTTCTCTGACCATGCTTCTCTACATGATCTAAGGAGACGAAGGGGGAAGCGTAGTCGATTTTGGAGGGGTTCTCCTCCATTCTCATCATTGCGAGTATTAGATAAAGGAGACAAAAAAGAATGCAGAAGATATCCATGAGCAGCGTGGATTTCGATGAAGTCGACTTGGCAGGAAAAGCAAAGTGTATAATTACGAGAGATGATTTGAGTAAATTTGGATGTACTCACAGCCGGCTTCCTTGGACCTTTGAATAGCCGACACAAAAGCGTTCTCAACGTCGAGCATATCATGGTCTGACATTTCTCTTGGGTTCGGATATAATTCAGAAAATGGAATTTCGCAAGGTCCATACACTACTCACGAATAGGTTATAAGTTTTCAAGGCAAACTGTCGAGAAGAATACGAAAGACACACCGCAGTCTGGCCAGCCACCCTCGTTGGATAACGCTGTGTATGGCACACCCCTTCCTGCTGTTCTTTGGACCCAGGGGGCATGAGTTGAAGCTTTTCGGCCGGCGTGAGCCAGTTGGATACCAATCTTGGTTCCTTGGGCATGAGAAAAATCTACAATCCTTCGTAAAGGTTCTATCTGAGTATCTGTCCAAAGTCCCTATCGTAACTGGTATTATTTTACAAGATCAAGTCCATTTTGATGGAAGGTACTGACAGCATCTTCAGGCGAGATACGACCCTCTGGTACAACAGCCGTTGCTTCCATGCAGATGGCCCCCACACCACGGGTTGCAAAGCCCTAGGTGTTTTGAATCATTAAAGCTGCTCAGTGTACACGTGAGATATACTGACCCCAATATGCACCAAATGCCAATCAGTAGCATGTCCATCCTGTGAACTATACTGACACATTGGAGACTAGCGCCAGCAGGGTTAGAAGAAACTCGTCTAAAACATATCGATGGTTATTAAACATACAACGAAGATCCTGTTTTTGAAAGTTGTATCCATAATTGTCAGAGGTTTAAACAAAAGGGAATCTTTTGAGTCCTGTATAAATTACACATCGGTTGGAACAATTCAAGAACGCATTGACAGGATAGTACTGACGTTAGGAATTGATCTCTCTCCAATCTCTGGTTCATTTAAGGGAAAATATTGGTAGGCCCCTGGGACAGATTTGTTAAGGTGCGCCATATCGAGGTCTATCGGCGTTAGGCACTGTTAAATAGAACGTTGATCTTGACGTTGATGTGAATTTGCCTTCATAGGGATTGCTGACATCATCTGCTAGTTTATCATGTTTACATAATCCTATCGTTTGACCCTGATCATGAACATGTCCGACATTCCTCAAAACGTTGTCCAAAAGCTTCAGGAAATTGAACCGACAGCTTCATATTATGGTCTTCTGCCTCGAGTTATTTCATCTTCTGGCGTATCTTACTTCGTCAAAGTCGGTTCGCCGCTTGAGCAAGTTCAATATGCTGGTGAAGCGGAGTCACTGAAAGCCATAGAGGATGCAGCATCTTCACTTTCCCCATATCTTTTCGTATCTGGCATTCTGGAATCGGGCTCACCATACTTTATATCGGAGTACAAGGAACTCGTCTCTCTTTCTTCGAAGGCAGCTGTTATTTTGGCTAAACGAATGGCGACAGAACTACACTGCCCCAAACCAACTACTTCAGGATTTGGATTTTCTATCCCGACATACTGTGGAATTACTAAACTGTCCAATGGCTGGTTTCAACATTGGGATGAGTGCTATAGTGCTATGATCGGAGAGCTATTAGCCCAGCTCGAGCATAAAGGAGGCTTTCATTCTCTGTGTAGGAAGGGCAAAATAATACAGGATGTGTAAGCTTGACTCAAACATCACCTTCGAAATAGTGCTCATTAGATTTTGCTGCGGCTGTCCTTGAAGTGTCATTCCTAAATTGCTTGGTAGGGTTTTGTCGTCTTTCGAATTCATGTACCGGGATGGAAAATTCAACAGGACCACTGGATATTAAACCTGTCATTTTACATGGAGACCTCTGGGTATGAAAAGTAGATGGTACTATGCACATCAATTTTACCTTCTCCATACAGAGTGGCAACGTAGGAGTCGAAAAATCTACTGGACAACCTATCATTTTCGATCCTGCTTCATACTTTGGGCACAATGAAGCAGAGTGAGCCTTCCATCGCTGGACGCCTACTAGTAATTATTTAATGATGCAACCATTTGTAGCTTGTCCATTGCTCACATCTTCGGAGGGTTTCCGAAATCGTTTTTTACGACATATCACGAATACTTTCCGAAAACAGAGCCAGTCAGTCAGTATGATCTTAGAATGGAGCTTTATGAGCTGTTTCACTATTTAAATCATACGTTAATCTTTGGGGTGAGCTTAGTCAAACTTTCATGAATACGTGTTCTAATTAGGAATAGGGACATTATGCGAGAATTGCAGAAAGGAAGATGGATGACCTGAGTGCAGCGACTTCGAAGCTACACTGAAAGTTGGTAAGCGTCCAGGTCAATTTGGGCCCTTGGAAGGTTGAAATTTCAGTAAATGAGTTTCTAGCTGTTCATCGTCAATATCTAATCTATTTGAATTTGAATTACATATTGAACAACAATAAACCTAAATAGGGTGTCGTACAACATGGTCAAATACTAATAGTGGCTTAGTAGTTGTCCCACAAACATCTTCTTCACATACTTCTTGGGTCGTAAAACGCTCACCGTTGTATTGAAAAATAATTCAACTACTGGTTTAGTTTTTGAAAGAGGGAGCTTCAAATCAGTTTTGACAAGTTCATTAAGGCTATGAGTCAAGGTAGCTCTCACATTTACATTTCTTTTGACAAATTCCTCTCAACTACTTTTGAGATTTGAGCCCAACTCAAGATCCCTACGATGACACAAACTATGGTATAAACGACGAAGATGATTTTGAAGAGATAACACAGGAGGATTGCTGGACCGTAATTTCGAGTTTTTTCGAACAGAAGGGACTCGTTCGACAGCAGTTGGACTCTTTCGATGAGTTTGTGCAAAATACAATGCAAGAACTCGTCGATGAAAATGCCGACCTGATCTTGGACCAAGCCGACCAGCATACTGGCCATTACGCAGACATGACTCGCCGATATGCAATTACCTTCGGTCAAATCTATCTGTCTCGTCCAACGGTCACAGAGGCCGATGGCTCAGTCGTGCCTGTCTTCCCTCAAGAGGCTAGGCTGCGAAATCTGACGTATTCTGCGCCATTGTACATTGAAATGACGAAAAAAGTATCAGTTGGTCGTCCCGATCCAAATGGGGTGCCAGGTGACGTTATATGGGAGGATGAAAACAATGCTGCCCCCGAGGAACCGACCAAAGTCTGGATTGGCAAGGTACTCATTACTTCCTCTCTCTTGAATTTCCTGGTCTCACGTCTAATTGGAAAGGTCCCTATCATGCTTCGCTCAACATTCTGCATTTTGCGTGGGCTTCCAGACCAAGACTTGTACGATCTCAACGAATGTCCATACGACTCTGGCGGTTATTTCATCATCAATGGGTCGGAGAAGGTGTTGATTGCCCAGGAACGCATGGCGACAAATCACGTATATGTGTTTGCGAAAGCACAACCTTCACCAATAAACTTCCTGGCTGAGATTCGTAGCGCTGTGGAGAAGGGTGGGAAGACAATCAGTCAATTCCAAGTGAAGATGTTCCATAGGAATCAGGAACGTTCTGTAAGTTTCACAGTAGTGACCGTCGCTTCTTTGCAATGCTGAACTGGTTATCAATACAGCTCGGAAACGTCATGAAGGCCACCATCCCATATATCAAGGTCGACATACCGATCTGGGTCGTTTTCCGTGCCCTCGGTGTCATTTCTGACCGTGACATCTTGGAACATATCTGTTACGACTTACAAGACTCTCAGATGCTCGAGATGTTGAAGCCTTGCATTGACGACGGTTTCGTCATCCAAGACCGAGAAGTTGCTTTGGATTTCATCGGTAACCGTGGTACAACTACTGGCCTTTCACGAGAACGCCGTATCCGATACGCCCAAGAAATTTTACAGAAGGAAATGTTACCTCATGTAGCAATGAAAGAAGGATCTGAGTACCAGAAAGCACATTTCTTTGGCTATATGATCCATCGACTTCTCCTTGCTGCGTTGGAACGACGGGAACTCGACGACCGTGATCATTTTGGGAAGAAGCGTCTGGACTTGGCCGGGCCTTTGCTATCAAACCTCTTCCGTATGTTGTTTAGGAAGTTGACGAAGGATGTATATCGTTATCTGCAAAAGGTGTGTGCTATGCCAATCCTTCTGCCATTATTATCTGATTTCTATCCAGTGTGTTGAAACCCATAAAGAATTCAACCTTGCTCTTGCCGTCAAACACCAGACTATTACTAACGGCCTCAAGTACTCTCTGGCGACTGGTAATTGGGGCGATCAAAAGAAGTCTATGTCGTCGAAGGCTGGCGTCTCTCAAGTGCTTAACCGATATACTTATGCGTCCACTTTGTCTCATTTGCGTCGCTGCAATACCCCGCTTGGTCGAGAGGGTAAAATTGCCAAGCCTCGGCAACTTCACAATACGCATTGGGGTATGGTTTGCCCTGCAGAAACCCCAGAAGGTCAAGCTTGTGGGCTTGTCAAGAATCTTGCTTTGATGGCCTGTATCTCTGTCGGTTCGATTGCCGCACCTGTTATAGAATTTTTGGAAGAGTGGGGTTTGGAGTCCCTGGAAGAGCACTCCCATTCATTAGCCCCATCCACAAAAATCTTTGTCAACGGTGTTTGGATAGGCGTACATCGTGACCCAGCCAACCTGGTTAAGACCCTGAAGAAGCTGCGTCGGAAAGATGATATCAGTCCGGAAATATCGGTTGTGCGAGATATTCGAGAGAAAGAGTTACGGGTGTACACTGACGCAGGCCGAGTTTGCCGACCGCTATTCATTGTCGAGAATCAACACCTTGTTTTGCAGAAAAAGCACGTCCGATGGCTGAACAATACCGTTAACGATGAAGGGGAGGAGTTCAAATGGGACCGTTTGATAAAGGGGGGCATTGTCGAGCTGCTGGACGCGGAGGAGGAAGAGACTGTGATGATTTCGATGACACCAGAGGATCTGGAAAATTCTCGTCTTCAACGAACTGGCACCGATCTCCAAGTAAACGACGGTGATTTTGATCCAGCCGCACGGCTCAAAGCTGGCACCCATGCACACACTTGGACACATTGCGAAATTCATCCAAGCATGATTCTTGGCATCTGTGCCAGTATTATCCCGTTCCCAGATCACAACCAAGTAAGTCAGATTCTATTGAAAACAGGTGCAATCATTTATTCATCTTTCAGTCTCCACGTAATACATACCAATCTGCTATGGGCAAGCAAGCTATGGGCATCTACCTAACGAATTTCTTGATTCGCATGGATACAATGGCGAACATTCTATACTACCCACAAAAACCTCTCGCTACTACGCGTTCCATGGAGTACCTCAAATTCCGAGAACTCCCTGCCGGCCAAAATGCTATCGTTGCCATTCTCTGTTACAGTGGCTACAACCAAGAAGATTCCGTCATCATGAACCAAAGCTCAGTTGATCGTGGTCTCTTCCGAAGTATCTACTATAGGAGTTACATGGACCTCGAGAAAAAGAGTGGAATCCAACAACTAGAGGAGTTCGAGAAACCGACACGCGAAAATACGCTGCGTCTAAAGCACGGCACGTACGATAAACTAGAGGATGATGGCCTGATTGCTCCGGGCACTGGTGTCGCAGGTGAAGATATTATCATTGGAAAAACAGCACCCATCCCTCCCGACAGCGAAGAACTCGGTCAGCGGACACGGACACACACGCGCCGAGATGTATCCACCCCTTTGAAAAGCACGGAAAGTGGTATCGTGGATCAAGTACTCATCACAACGAATTCTGAGGGCCAAAAATTCGTCAAAGTCAGGGTTAGATCCTCTCGTATCCCACAAATTGGTGATAAATTTGCTTCTCGGCACGGACAAAAGGGTACGATTGGTATAACTTACCGTCAGGAAGACATGCCGTTCACTGCAGAGGGGATTGTGCCTGACGTCATCATCAATCCTCACGCCATCCCATCTCGTATGACAATTGGTCATTTGGTTGAATGTCTCTTGTCTAAAGTCGCAACTCTCATTGGAAACGAAGGCGATGCAACACCTTTTACAGATCTCACTGTAGAGTCTGTGTCCATCTTCTTGCGACAGAAAGGATACCAGTCTCGTGGACTCGAGGTCATGTACCATGGCCACACTGGGCGTAAACTTCAGGCCCAAGTCTATCTTGGTCCAACTTATTATCAGCGCCTCAAGCATATGGTCGATGATAAAATTCATTCCAGAGCACGGGGACCAGTACAGATTCTTACTCGACAGCCTGTTGAAGGTCGCAGTCGTGATGGTGGTCTACGATTTGGTGAGATGGAGCGTGATTGTATGATTTCTCATGGTATTGCCGGTTTCTTGAAAGAGCGGCTCTTTGAGGCGAGTGATGCCTACCGGCTTCACGTTTGCGACATGTGCGCGTCTTTAGCCCTTATCTGCCACAACATTCTGATAATTCTATCAATATAGATGCGGGCTCACTGCTATTGCAAATCTTGTAAGTAATCTGTCGGATTTCCTTGTTTGCCTTGTGCTAACCACATGGATAGAAAAAACAAAGTTTCGAAGTGAGTTCACATTTGATCGATACCCAATGTTTCTGCTTAACTTCAAATAGTGCCGTGCTTGCAAAAACAAGACTGCATGTTCGCAGTTGTACATTCCTTATGCTGCAAAATTACTGTTCCAAGTCAGTGGCATCTATCTTTCACTCTACAACTCTCTGCTGACCCTAGTTTAGGAATTGCAAAGTATGAACATTGCTGCTCGTTTGTATACTGTATCATCTGGTCGTATACGAGATTAATCTTAGACACCACCTTGTATTCTAAGAATGTAAAAGTACAATAATTTATACAGATCTCATAGTTCCTCCTTATCTCATAAGACCTTGACGTTCTTGAACACCTTCCATATTCTCCTCACCCGAGAGGCGTCGCTTTTTTGCATCCTCATCTTCATCCTCATCTCCAATTTCGAAAACGACTTGATCTGTTAGGGAGTTGCTGTGATGACCACGTCTCCCCGCTACCAGAGTCGCAGCATCGTCGTCATCGTCATCATCTTTCGCATGAGTGCGATTTTGAATGGCATCTAGATCATAGTCTTCCGCATCTTCCTCATCTTGAGCAACTTCGTCTGACATAGCCAATGTAGATAGCAGAAACTGGATCAAAATCCTTGTAAAACCAAATGTAGAGGATAAACTTATCTTCGGTTGTTTGAACTGGGGCGCCATACGAATGCTATGGAAATGAAGCAGACAAGATAAAGGAGGGCTAGCCAGCCGTCCAGAAGCCACCATCGAAGGCGCCATGTCTTAGCAGCATAATCTGTTGAATAGGATGAGAAAAAAATAGAAAGCGCACAAACAATGACCAAGAACCTTCAGCAAGCCTTCCGGAAAAAGACATTGAGGAGACAACGAAGAAGGCAACGACGACTATCACGGCAAACAACAGGATAAGGTGGAGACGTTGGAACATCTTCAATTTGAACCGTTGCTTCCGTGCTCGAAGGTTGGCAATGGTGGCTAAAAATATACCTAAGACGGCAGGAAGATCTTGTTTAATGACTGCCACACACCATTCAAGGAATACATAATCCACAGGAGGAATCCACTAAGGGTGAACGCCAGTGGAATGATGAACAACAACAGTACTAGCGCCGATGTCGATTCCAACTGCAACTCGACGATGCCAATGCCATATAGGACTAGGTCGAAAAGCATTAGGTATATATAAGACAGAAAGGGGAAGTGATTGCATACTGCCAAAGAGAAAGTGAAGACCAGTGAGTGCTTGGCACTTCAACATCGTCCGCCCGAGCGACTCGCGAACGACACTTAAGCCTAATGATACGACGAGGAGCATAAAGAATGACATGGAATTACGACCGGCATCCAGAATAGCCACTTGACTTCAGCATTAGACATGATCTTAAGACATATATTGTTGAATTCCTCACCGACAATGAGAAATACGGTAGAAGCCGTGGTCTTGCCATGCGCGTTAAGATATCTATAATATCCTGCAATAAATATATTTCAATCTGTTTCTTATTTACTGAAAAGTTTAGACGCACCCCAACTTGCGAACATTTCAATGACCAGTAGACCAACCAGCCCAGATAAATAGTACTTTGAGCAGAAAATCAGATCAAATCTAAGAAGGGAATAGACTGACGCACCTGTATGGGCAGCAGCTCCTGCAGATGGCGGTAACAAAACCAACCCCAGACTAAGCCGAAAGCCGCATAAACTAGGAACATCATGAAATAGAACTGTTTTCGAAAGGTTAAATTTTGTTTTACACCAAACAAAAACACATTTACATTGACTTTGGGATAGTCTGTGGCAGGTAATTGCCCATCAAATGTATTCCGAAACAATACGGAGCCTTTGTATGATGGATGGAGTGGCACTCCTGTACTATTAGCGCGACTTGCCGATGAGGACTGGACGGTAACGGGTATGTATGGGCAGCAGCTCTTGCAGATGGCGGTAACAAAACCAACCCCAGACTAAGCCGAAAGCCGCATAAACTAGGAACATCATGAAATAGAACTGTTTCGAAAGGTTAAATTCTGTTTTACACCAAACAAAAACACATTTACATTGACTTTGGGATAGTCTGTGGCAGGTAATTGCCCATCAAATGTATTCCGAAACAATACGGAGCCTTTGTATGATGGATGGAGTGGCTCTCCTGTACTATTGGCGCGACTTGCCGATGGGGACTGGACGGTAACGGGTATCACAGCTTGGAAGAAAAAATCAATTTTAGCTTCCATAGCGCTGGCTATGAACTTACCAACACAATAGAATCCTGTTTTTGCCACAGGGTAATGAATCGGTTTGGTGTATGTTAGAATCTGCGAGGAGTTTACAACCGTAGCTTGTCGCCGAAAATGTGTGGAGGTTCCAGTCTCGTGCCAGAACCATGGAGTGTCATATTTGCTAACGGGTGGTGTTGGGTTGCCTTTGGGATTATCCCAGAATCTAGATGACATTACAGGGACAGTCTTGTTTCCCGAGAGTTCAACACGGGCTGACCAGAAGCTGGTCTCGTTCAAGGATTTCCCTTTCGGTAAATCCAGAATAAAACGCCCCAATTGCTCCTGAGTGCAGTATCCTCCAGTTACTGCACTTGATGTACAAACGTACGTTTTCTGCTATGACATATGTTAAGTTATATATGTATTTGGAGACAGACAAACTAACGGGCAGATGGTCGTCTGCTTCTGGTGTTGTAGTTTTACCGAGGTACTGTGCATCTTTCCATTCATAGATGACCATGGTGAGATGACCTGGAGATACGTTGTCGAAGGAAACTGACTGAAGTTTTAAAAACCACAGCGAGGAAGAGGGGAATGTTGAATACCATTGATATAAGCTTGAGAACCTCCCCACATCCCACTACATATCTGTCTTTCATAGTCTAAAGGTGTCACACTCGCAAACCATTATCATGACGCTTTGAGGCGTGGATTGACGAACCTTTATCAAGGATAGGAACCTCAAATGCACAAGTAAATGATATTAAGGAAAGAAGGAAGAGGGCAATCTGAGGCCCAAAGCTACGTGCCATGTTGGGACGTGGTTAGGTTTATTATTGATACTTGTTTCATTTGCACGGCGCTTATAGTGCTCCTGCGTTATGTAATGCGTAGTGCTCTAAATCATGCTCGGTGACGACGAGGACGTCTTCGACAGCGTTACCTGGGACTCTACCGCTACTGAAATCGATGAACCTACTACGTCTCACAGACCAGGATTTAGACAAAGCACAACTGATGTGCCTGAAGATCCTCTACAACCCAAATGGGAAGGATATCTCTTGACCTCCGTTCGCGATCCAGTGAAAGAGTTAGCAGAGACCAAGGATGCTTATGTCTCCTATCTAGTATCAGCAAAGGTACGTCTACTATCTATGTCCATAATACTCTCCCTTTACCTGGTCATTCATCCGCCACAGACCAACCTTCCAATATTCTCGACCCCAAACCCGTCGTCTCGTCGTCGCTTTCAAGACTTCGTCTTTCTCAGAGACCATCTTGTTCGAGACTTCCCGGCATGTGTTGTTCCTGCATTGCCTGATAAACACCGTCTAGGTACGCCGCGATTAGCACGCCTTCAAACAACCACAACAATACTCACCTTTGTTCACAGAGTACATCACTGGTGATAGGTTTAGTCCCGAATTTATGGAACGTAGACGACTAGAGTCAGCCAAAGTATTCGTTGTGTTCTTAAATGTTCTAAAGGCCTTTCTAGATTGCATCGTTTCCTACAGCGATTGGCGCGACATCCAACACTTCAAAGAAGTACACTTGTTCGTGCATTTTTTGAATCAACTGAATGGGTAATCCGTCTATTGAAGAGTCCAAACGTTCCATTTTGACTATGTACCCTAGCAAGTTCATATGCATCAACATGTGGCACATCCACCCGGGAATGAACACGGACAAGGCATCCTTGACAATATCTCCGACACTTTATTAAATGCGTTCACTCGTGTTCGTAAACCCGATGAAAGATTCCTTTCCATGAGGGAGGACGTAGACAAATTTGAAGAAGGCCTTGTGTTAGCAGAGCGATTATTCGGTCGAATCCGAAGTAGAACGAGCGGTAAGTCCTTTCTCAATGCACATTGTCTCACGTGTTATGGTCTGAGGCTGAATGAGATGGGAATCCTGAATCTGGTGAAGATCTAACGGCGGATTATCATGACTTGGCTGTCGCCGTTCAAGGTCTCGGATTCCTGGAATCAGGTATCACAGATCCACTGAATCACTTCTCGAATACGTTGCTCGAGTTCTCTGCGTTGTTGAGACACACGGTAAGACAGTAGTCATCACCCCATCAAGCTCATGACGTTGACGTTGTTTTAGAATCAAACAACAACTGACCCACTTCTAACCCACCTTCATTCACTGTTGGTGTATTCGCACGCTAATCGTGCTGTCCTCAAGTTGCGGGACCAAAAGCAACTTGATTTTGAAGAACTCTCAGATTACTTGTCTGGCGTCACTTCAGAAAGAGATAGATTGGCTGCAGTTATCAGTGGCCACGCTGGTAGTACAGGCTTGGGCATAGGGGCATACTTGAAAGACCGCGTAGATGCCATTCGTGGTACTGATGATGATCGAAGCCGTGTAGAAAAAATGAGGAAACTCGATATCAAAATTAAGGAGGTAAGTTATGTATATCTTCTCTTCGACAAGTTGACATCTTACCTATACTTGTTGTCAGCTACAAGATGCTGTAACGACGGCCCATGAAACTTCCGATGCTTTTAGCGATGAGACATTACGTGAACAAACAATTTTTCAATATTCAAAAGAAGGTGAAATGAAAGAGATGCTTGGGAACCTTGCTGATGGCCAAATTGAATTTTACAAAACGGTGAGTTGTTTCTCATATTGAAAATATAATCAAACACTAACATTTTGATTCACAGGCAATGGAAGAATGGGAAAGAATCATACCCGTAATACAACGTATACGCGTGGACGTTTAGTCACTAGTGGTTTATTTTGCTATTTTCCTCAATTATTGTACCATTTGATACAGCGTTATTATTGTCGACCACTGGGATGTTCTTCTTTGCTCTCTTTACCCGCTCTTCCCTTGATAGTTTTTCGGCTGATTCTTGGACTGCGAGAGAAAGCTGGAAGGCAATATCAGAACGCTGCAAAAGAGTCAAAAGGCTGGATCTTACATTGATGACACCCGTATTAACTGCGCGTATCATATGGAGTTCCGCATCATCGGAAGTGCCGGACGTCGTATGCTGCGTTACAGCAGGAATCCATGGGGGAGGATCCTATAAGAATGCATAAATCGACATCGCTATTTGATTTTTCGAGTGCGTTAATACATACTGCAGTGTCTGAATGAGACGGAGGTGCATCATCTTTCAACTCTATGACAATGGCGAAAGATATATCATCTTGAAAAAGGTAGACTTTCCAGTAAAAACTCGTCCAGAGGCAGAGCAAAGGAGAGTATGACTCACCTCCCAAATACAATTGTCCGATTTGTGCTTCGATCATGTTGAGCTTGATAAGAAAGGATCGAAAATATTGGATGAGAGATGTAGACGCCATGGCTTCGTCGACGCTTGAAAGGCCTTTGTGAGATTGGCAATGCACTTGAAAATCACGATAGGTTTACCTGGTATCTTTATTATATCCCTCTACCTCAATCATAGCGTCGACAGAGAAGAGAAACCTCTCCAAAGCAATTTGTTCCTTATCCTTGATCACGACGACGACTTTGTCAACTTTACCCTAGGTGAAAAAATAGAATCAAACGTAAAATTGGATATAGACAAACGCTTACGCGGACGAGTTCTTCTCCGATGGCTTTGACAGCACCCGATATATATTCATTGAGAGAAGGATGACGGGATTGGAAGACGGGAGTATCATATTTCTTACGCCTGACGAAGATATCTGCAGGATACACTTGTCGCACATAAAGAATAGTATGTATGGCGACCTCAACTTGGAGGAAACAAAAGTGTGAGCAAATATTGGATAGTGAATGAAATGAAATAACACGTACTGAACTCGGTGATAGCATGTGCAGTCTCTAAAACGAGTAACTTTAGAGTGAGTGTAATATTTGCCAGGAAAACATAACGAACGATTGAAGCTCAGAGGAATTTCAGTCATAACGAAATGATCGCGAACAAAGCCTGGCACTTGATTCGAGCATGCCACCGTTTTCTACTAGCTCGAGCCAATACCTTCTTGCGGACTACTCACAGGATGCTGAAACCTGACTCATCTAACAATCAGCGTCGTGCATAGTAATATACGTGTACTGAGCATAAATGTAGAACAGGAAGTAATAGATAACTATTTGAAAGTGTGAGACTGGTTCCCGCTCTTCAATTCGCTATGGGCTTTTGGAGGTGCAGGAAAATCACCGTAAAACACGCCACCTGAATGCTGGTTCCCGCTCTTCAATTCGCTATGGGCTTTTGGAGGTGCAGGAAAATCACCGTAAAACAAGCCACCTGAATGAAGGAGGTGAGGATACATGTCAAGTTGTTATGAAATGAGGGATGATAAAAGAAATTGAATGAAAAAATCTCCCACCTTTTTTCTCCTTATCTCGTTTCTTCTTTTTGTTTCCATCGCCTAAATTGGGGTTATCGTCTAAGATGTTCGGAATGGCGGAGAAATCGAAAGCTTCTCGGTCCTCATCTTTCGCCTCAGTCTCGTTCTTCACCTTTGTTTTCTTCGCTTTTCCTCTCGCAGAACCAGATGCAGCTTCTACACCATCAGCACCAACACCAGATTTAGGACGCTTTCGCTTCTGTGTTGCCTGACCGACAATTACTATAGTGTCTTGCTCCTCGTTCGGCACTTTTGCCGCGCGTTGAGATGCTGGAATGAACGGTATCTCAACCTCCATACTCGAAACGTCCGTGCACTGATCAGGCGTCTCCGCCGTTCCAGGGCTGACCAGAGATATCTAACAAACGTATTAGCTCCCATAACAATAACCAGGAGAAGCGCAAGGAAACCTGAGGAACCACCGGTGCCATCACGAAACTGCGATTGATCTTGGCTACTAGCTCATTGAGGTGAGGTTTGTCCTCTGAAGGAACCAACGAACGTAAGCCTGCAGATGATGCCTACACGGGTGAAGTTTCAATTCAATGCCAGGCCATTCCTGAGAGATATATGCGATATCTTACTATATTCCGACTTGAACCGACGCTCACTGCTCCAAAAAGAGTGCTAGTCGAAGTTGCAAACAGAGTCGAACCAGATGCCGAAGGCCACAGTGACTGCGACGGCCCAAACAACGATGACTGTGAAGTTGAGAAAGCCCCCTTAGAAGGTCCTGTCATCCAATCAGCTCTCGAGATTGATGAACGAGGAAAAGACCATACCAGATCCCCACAAATTACTCTCATCCACCATTTCCAAAGACTTCACTTCCGATGCTAACAGCACAGCCTTTCTTGGCTCACCGTTCGTACTCGCTACTACCTCTTCTTCCTGATCGTCACCAAAACTCTGAACTGAACTAGGTTCCTTCGCCAAACTAAGACCTCGTTTCACCGCTTCCCTAACCACATATAAAAGCTCCTTCGCCCTTCTTTTTACCACAGCAGGCACCGAAGTCTTAAACATCCCAAGTAAAGAAGCCATTTCGGCAGGCGGCTGTTCTGCGATGTGGAACAACATATGGTTCTGTAACACGTATCTTAAAACACATAAATTGATCGATCATCCGTGGAGGGAAGAGGAAACAACATACTTTGTACTTTCATCCTCTTCCCTTGCTACCTTGTCTCTCCACCCATGCACACGCCTGTATACCTCCCTCTGCATAGCCCCTACTCCTACCCCAGGGGCTGTTCTGCGATGTGGAACAACATATGGTTCTGTAACACGTATCTTAAAACACATAAATTGATCGATCATCCGTGGAGGGAAGAGGAAACAACGTACTTTGTACTTTCATCCTCTTCCCTTGCTACCTTGTCTCTCCACCCATGCACACGCCTGTATACCTCCCTCTGCATAGCCCCTACTCCTACCCCAGGTCCCCCAGCGGTCAACGTGACTTTATTCCACTTTCTGGCAAGCTTGTCCCATCCGCCCAGGCCCGAGCCTCCTATGGCATCGTAAGGCTCCTTGGTGTAAACCCTCAACGAAGTTTCTGCTGATCGCGCCAAAGCTTGACCCAACAGCCCTTGTTCAAGAGGAGAACTAGCAGACATTTGCAAACCTGATTGAGATTGCGATGCAGTCTGAGAGCGGTCAAGTAGGGCGTTTCGAAGGTTATCGTATATATACAGCAGAAAATGGGTGTCTGATCGAGCATACTTCAGCATATCTTTAGGGAGGGGGCTACCAATTCAAAGGATCAGCGAAAACGAAGTTGTATATAGAGGTAATGTACCGTATCCGCCAATCCGCCAGTTGATATCTTTTGTCCGGAACAAAGTCACAGTACATTTCAAGGAGGTTGGCCAAACCATGTCGTGGAAATTCTGGAAGTCAAAATGAGCCAAAATGTAATTTCACGAGAGTTGTCAAGTACCAAGGAGTTTGGACGCGTGGAAAGTATCAAAGAGGTTGACAATATACACATTAAAATCCTGTTGCAGCCATACTATATCGCTGTCTGCTCCATGTAAAACCTGAAATCGATGATTAGAATTTAAAAGGGATGGTGTGGATAGAAGAATACCTTGACTATGCCTGGATCCGTAAACACCTCGTTCAATGACTCCACTTCATCTCTCACTGCCAACAGGTCAACTACCCAATCTTCTTCCCTGTCGCTGATCTGCATCAAACATAAAAAACCAGAATACGACCTATAACTATGATGTTCCAGATCCACCGCAATCTCTGTAGCTTTCCTCAGTTTCGAAAGCATAAATTGGAAAGCGTCTACGGTAGCAACCCATGTCGCTTGGGTATCCGCAAGGGATGCAGGTAAATCCGGGGTACAAGGCACAAACATTCTCGGTGGATATGCAAGGTGTCTAATTTCGTAGCGGTAGGGGTGATTAGCTCTGAAAGCATGTCAGCAACACAGTTGGTAGAAGGAAAGTCCAGCTACATACACAACGCTCTCATCAATTTCAGCGCCTGAATCATGATAGACATGTCCCAGCGGGACCTGCGCGTTATACTTGTGAGTAAACGTTGGGTACCATGGCGAATCTGAGTTGTCAGGTTTTTTCTTGAAGGATAATTGAGGTTTTGGCAAATGAACGGCGTGTTGGATGACAGGTTCAAGATGGATCGCAGATGGCTTCTGAGTTGGGTTCGGTGAGATCTATAAGAGATAGGTAAGAAGCTGCTGATACTACGTACCTTTCCTCCTAGAGTCGAGGTTATTGGCGGATTAATCGCAACTGCAGGAGCTCTGTTTTTGCCCAGAAAGTCGTCAAGACATATATCCTGGATGAATTGATGAATTAATATAAATCAAACGGAATTCAAGGTCATTGAAAACTCGCAGTTTTCTCCAGCAACTGGTCCATGGAATCAACCACAAGCGAATGGAAATTATCGACAACATCATCCTGACTTGCCAACTTGCCTTTTCCCTTTTCTCGAGCACCTTGAGATTGATCTACCGTCGCAACCAAGTTCAAAAGCTTGTTAGTGACAAGCAAGACTCTTTCCGAGAAAGCATCCAGATCTTGCGCGAAACTGTGATCCATAGAACGGTGAAAAGCGACATCAGACGGTAAACCAACAGCTTTTCGAGTAGTCGTCAGAGCTGTTGTCTGAAGTCGAGCGTTAAAAACATTAAAGCCAGCAGAGGTAAGCAGTTTTGAGGTTCCTTCCTCCATGACCGTTCGGGTCAAAGAATAATGATTTATAAGCAGGACTTACTTGGAAGGTACCACCCTTTTTGAAATAAATCGCTTTTGAAAAGATTTGACAACAAAAATTCAAGGTATCGGCCGCGAAATCCCCCCAGCAGATATTGGCGACTAGCCTACTCCCACCATGGCACCTGTCTCAATAATACTGACCATCTTGGGCCCACATTCCCAATACCCTACAAGTCCTCGTGATCCGTGAATGACTCCATCCTGTATACATCTGAGGTTCAACGAACCAACAAACAGGAGCACCATGAGGGATCATAGACTTCAATGGGGTCGAAGTATACATCATAAGTATTAGAAACCAGACAGTACCATATTATATCTAAAAGCTGATTTCTATACCCTTCTATTTTTTTCTACAAGTGGCAATGTCCCAGGATACCACTCCAAATTCGTACTCGTCCCAGGATCATGAATCGTCGTCCCTACAAGTACATTCGTCCATGCCAGATCATCGCTTCAGAAACCACCAAGCACCTCCAACCCATCTTCGCAAAAACTTCAGTCCCAAAAGCAAATACAGTGGTACTCGGATAACGGGGCCGATATCGCTCAGGTCAATTTTGGTGGATTTGAGTAAACTTGTTGTTATTCGGGGTGTAGTGTGTTAATGTGTGCAGAATTAAAATAGGCTTGTAAAGAAGGCCGGCGTGCTTTGGACTACGGGTAGAGTTGGAAATTTACTTTTTTGTGCCGACTAATGATTAATGATTGTTGACCCGACTTCGTGTATGGGTTGGCATTCGGACGCCATTCGTTGAACGTTATCCCAAAAATCGGTTGCGTCCCATACTGGATCTTCACCGATTTCGGCTTCAGTGCCCTAAGAACACCTCGACCTAAAAATGCTGTACTTCATTATCCTTCCGCTGGAGGTCGTTTCGCCTTGGTGTGTAGAGTATGTGGATGAAAACGGGCCGTCGTATATCGTAATGACATCACACGCTGGGGCATAATCTGGATCCAAATCAATTTTGGCTATAAATAAATAAAGTCAGTTCAAGACGCACAAATCGTATTTGACCAGATCGTCGATGTTGACGATGGCTGATGAAATAAAGGAACGGGCCTCTACCCACACCCAAACCTAGTTTTTTTTTTAAAAAAAATCAGTGTCATTAACCTTTCCAGAACCTGGAACTTGTCCTCACTTTCAACAATGCTCCCAAATTACTAGACGGCAAATTCTCCCTAGTCGCCATTTGTCCACCCAGCTGTCTCAAAATGGGCAACGCGCTAGCAAACAAATCTAAACTTGGATCCAACTGCCTTCCAATCCCCTCCAATAATAAAATAGAAATAACAGTATTCACAAAATCACCTTCCATCTTCACATGATGTACCCTCACATTCCTCAACACTTCACTCAATAAATCTGATATCTTGATCTGACCTAGAGAGAATGTACGCCGTTTGACGCTTAAGACGAGATGTTGCATTTTTAAAGCGAATGTTTCGGTTTCGATGGCTAGGTCTGGAGAACGGGAACGTGCAATCATGAGTTGACCTGTGAGGTATCCGTCGAATTCGGCTACGGCTCGGAAGAGGTCGAGGAAATTTTGACGGTTTTGAGCGTTGAGAGTGGTTACGAGGCCGGCGTCTATGAAGACGATTTCGGGAACGTAGCCTTTTTGATATAGGTTGTATAGTTCTTGGAGCCATTTTTCGGGTTTGTTGATGAGAGGGCGGAGGTGATCAACGATGGTATTGGATTCGGAGTAGTCTGCAGAGATGATCGGGGATGCTTCTTTTTGGAAACAGTGGTCATAGATATTTTGGAGGAGAAGGCGGGTTGTGGGTGGTTTGCTGAACTTGATCATGATGTTGCCGGGGTGCAAGTCTGCGTGAACAAAATTGTCAAGGAGGAGCATGTTCTGCTAATGGTAAGAAACAAAAAAAAATCACTAAGATGAAACTTACTAGGAAAGCGTCTAGACCGATAGTGGCGATCTGGTCATCGAATGGACCTCCACCATTGAGAAGAAAAGCTCCAAGAGGAAGCGCATTCATGTACTCTTCAACGAGCAACTCCTTAGCTGACCACATCTTGAGTGGTCTAGGGAAGGTGACTGGAACTTTTCTGGAAGCAAAGTTGGACTCGAATGTCAAGAGATTGTCGGCTTCATGTCTGAGATCCAGCTGTTGGTTCATCATACAACCGAATACATCAACTTCTTCAGGAAGAGACAGCCATTGCATTCCTGGAAGGATATTTATGCAGTGGGCAAAGAAAGACATGATGCGAAGATCGCGGGTTATTAATTTGGATACATTTGGATGAAGTACTTTGATGGCTACGGATGCCGTTGGGACGGAAGGAAGGGGGTCTTGAAGGATAACAGGACCGAGGGGACCACCTGGTGTTTTACGGGTGCGTCTAGGGCCTAGATATGAAGGCGGTATTAGGTCTTGTTTGAGAGTTGCTCGGTAGACTTGAGCAATAGCGCCCGAGCCAATTGGGACCTCTTCGAATTGTTCGAAAACTTGATCAAAGGGGCGTTGGAAGACTGCTTGAATGACGGATTTAGTGTGGCGTAGAGGGTGTGGTTTTCCATGTGAGTGAAGAGAAGCCAAGGTATCACAAAGAGCAGAAGGGAAGAGATCGGCACGGGAAGCAGCCCATTGGGCGAGCTAATAAAGAATGATCTGTAAGGAGTAGGAATGATGGGAAAAGAAAAAGGTACCTTTATGAACGTTGGACCAGCTGATTCCATGGTTCTTACAAGGAAAGCATACCACCAAATGGCGCCCCACCTGTCGCCTTTGAAGCGTTTATGGGGTTTACCTATTAGTAGCATAGGAGTTGATATTATGACTGGAACGAAGAGGACAAAGAGGTATATGAAACGCTTTGCTGTGAGCAGGGGTTCCCATATGTTATCTACTAGAAAAGTCAGGATAGTGGAGCGCATTGATCTATGTGATTCTGACGGGGAGAAGATGGTAGGAATCGGGGAAGGGATAAGATTTGGTGATGAGAATAAAGTAGGTGGAAGCTTAGGAGGTGGATTCCATGGAGCAACGTAGAGAGATATGCCCGCTGAGAAGGGCAGTAGCCAGATAGCATGTCTGCGAAGAGAGAAGCGGGTCACAGGCGAACGTGTGAAGAAGAGGGGATAACGAGATCTGAAGCAAAGCGAGGACATCACAGTTGGTTGCAAAGAACGATCATGACTTCATGACTCCTTGACCAGAGACGACGACTACATGCACGCATTCGTTACCCTCGTTTCATCAGACCCTTATCTTCCAGGTGCTCTCGCTCAGGTCGCGGCTCTAGTCAATCTACACAAAAATTCTTACACCGTCTGTCTCGTAACCCCAGAATCACTCGATGTTTCAACTATAAAATCTCTCAGAAAGGCTTTCAACCTAGTCGTTGGCGTCGAAATCCTAGAACAGGATAATAAACATGGTCTAAATCTTCTGGGTCGTCCTGACCTAGCAACTGTCCTTACAAAACTACATGTATTTCGTCTCACTCAATTCTCAAAAATTATCTTTCTCGATGCAGACGTCCTCCCAATACGTCCCATCGACCATCTTTTCTCTCTCCCTCACCAGTTCTCAGCTGTCCCAGATGTTGGTTGGCCAGATATATTTAATTCAGGCGTCATGGTCCTCACTCCAGGAGAGGACAAATTCACTCAACTCAACCAACTCTTAAACAACAATCCCTCTTGGGATGGTGGCGACCAAGGCATTCTCAACGAATGGCGAGGTGGCGATTGGAACAGACTCAGTTTCACCTACAACACCACTCCCACTGCAGCTTACACGTTTGTTGTTTTTTAATTGCACTATCTTTACGGCACTATCTCTAACCCTCTCTTCCTTAGATACGCCCCTGCATACGAAAGATATGGTTCTCAGATATCCGCAATCCATTTCATTGGTCCTAATAAACCGTGGAATTCTATCGCCTATCGTCCGCCTTTCTCCGCCTCGCGTCCATCAGAAGACCATGATCCACAAAGAGCTTATGACTATCAATCCCTTGTCGACCGTTGGTATGATGTGTATGATCGCCACTATCGCATACAATCTCCTCCTTCTCAAGATCAGTTCGAATTAAAGCGCTATACTTCCGTTTGGGACGCGCCTCCTTCAGAATCGACCCCTGTAAATGTTCATTCCTTGGATGACCTCAAGCGCTTGGCCATACAAGGTCACAATGCATCCGCTGTACCATCTAGTACCCTTCCTGGAGAGGGTGAATACAAAACTTTACCCCTCGAGGGTCGCTTCGACTTGATGCGGCCACGAAAACAAAAACCCGAAGAACACAAGGAAGAAGTAAAACAAGAGATCCTACCCTCGGCACCGGCCATCTACGTCGAGACCTCCGATAATTCGCCGAGCGAATATTTTTCCCATGAACCAGCAGTGCCCTCCACGCCCCTGACCCGCCATGCCCATTTCGGTGATGATGTCAATCGTTGGCATACTTTACCAACCCCTGGACCCGAGGAATGTCCTGCCAGTCCTCGTTTGCACTCTGTGTCTCTTCCTACCACTCCCTCTCCATTGCCAAATGTCTATCACTCCACACCTGAACCTTGCACGAGTAAAAGTGATTCTGAACGCTTGTTGGTCGTTCATCTGGAACAACAACAGAAATATCATGAGGCGCAGCAACAGCATGAACCACATCATCGACAACAGCATTACCAACAAGATTCACCACCGTCACCGCATCAAACTCACACTGTACAGGAGCATATACAACATCATGAACGTCCACGGCCCTCTTCTCCTCCCCTACTTTCCTGGAATCCGGCCATCGAGCCTCCACCAAACACAACCCCAATGCCCAACGCATTTCCCGTCGATACTTATTTCGCCAACATCTGGGACCACACTCCATCCAGACACAACGACCAATCCCACACCAGCCCTACCACCCTACCAGACTCTAGCGGTTTCTTTAAACCCCTTCCAGCCCCCGAAATCCCTGAATCTCTTATCAAACAAGGTCATTACCGTAACGTGACCGGCGATTCGTATTTAGGCGCTACACCAAGCCCTGATCGAAGCAGAGTGAAGAGTGTGTTTCCATGGGAAGAGGGGCCACGTGTCATGCCTGCGCGAATTTTTCCCGATTCAGACGCCCCGCCTCCTTCGTTGTTTTTGAGTCCGAGTAGCCAGAGTCAGACATCTACGACGACTGCGCCTAGTACACCTGAAACGAAGGGTTCTATAGGACAACCACGCACTACGCAGCTTTCGCCGCTGCATGGCTTGCCTACGTCGTTCAATTATGCCAATGCTTGGGATAATATCCCCAGTATCCAAAAATACGCTTCTAGGCTTGTTAGGGCACCGCCCCCGCCGCCACCGTTGGCCCCTGCATTTGAGGACAGCAGCTATAGGAAGGGACGGCGAAAGAGCTGGGATGAACGTGCGGAGATTAGTAGTCGGGATGGAGATGATGAGGATAATGCGGATGATGAAGATGAGGACGATTTAACGGCTGCTGCTAAGGCGGCGGGGGATAAGTGGGATGATGATGATATTGATCGAGAAACGAGTAGGAGGAGGTCGAGGAGTAATTCCCTCATGTCCGTTACTACTAGGCATAAAGGCAAAAAGAAGGAATACAAACAACGTGGAGTGCAGACTATCACTGAGTGCAGACTATCACTTTGGAGACGCGAAGCCAAGGCGTTCAAGCCGATCCTCCCCCAAAACCTCAGGCGGAGAGACAGAGTTCGAGGAAGTTGTCGGCATCTAGTAAGCGGCATTGGGCACCTATAGTGTCGGGTGTGTCGCCTCCTGCTATGACTAGAGATGTGAGCAGTAGCAGCAGTGATAATGCGGTGTTTTTCACTGCTGCTGGTGAGCTTCTGCAGAAATCTCCTTCGGTTTCGCCAGCACCTAGATCTCCGTTGAGGTCTCATCGGGACTTTTTTGTCGCTCCGTCACCTATAATCTCTCCTGCTGCGCCTTTTAAGGCGAGATCGAAAATGGATTCACCTACTTTGTTAACCAAGCCTCTCTTGAGCCGGACGTCAAACTCTTCGTCTACCAGTATCACACCCACTAATGCCGCTCAAGTAGCCCCATTACCATCCACAGTCAAATCCCCACCACCAACGACCCTCCAATCCTTACCAATAACCCACAAATTCTCACCTTCCTCCATAATCAGCCGTCAAGCATCCAACGACTCTTCCGTCGGCTCACCTGCATCCTCAAATGGTCTATTCTCTCCTAGTGATGGGCATCTCGTCCCCGTGACTATGCTATCGCCGGTGAGAAAGACAGGAAGGGTATGGGACCCTGCTAGGGGTGTGGAGTTGTTTAAACGTGGATCGGAAGATGTTTTGGCTAGGTTTCTGAAGATGGGGAGTTGGGAGGAAGGGGGTAGTAGTGCGCAACGTTAAGTTAGAGGCCTTGTGGGTTTGTGAAAAGAAGAAAAAAAAAATGAGGGTGAGATGGTTTATTTTGTTGTTTTTTTTTTCAAACAAAACAGACAGTCATGTTTTATTCCTTTTTTTTTGTTCTTGTTCTCCATGATATTGTTTTTTTGAGTACCATGCAGCAAATTTTCCTTTTTTTCATGTTATCTCTCTTTCGATTCATTTCACTTTCTCGACTGAAATTCCCCATTCACATTACCTGCCATCCATCCATCCATCATACCCTCAATTACAGTTTACGTGTCCTACGATCCTTTTTCTCCAAGTGTTTTGTTTCCAAACCGCTGCAAGTTTTTTTTTCCCCTCCATACCACGTTCATTGAAAGTTCTTGAGATAGTTAGTATGTACCTGCCAGTCCCTCTCTGTTCATTATCAATGTCAATGCAGTTCCCTTCCAACTTAAACTCGGAGTCGGGGCTCGTCGACGTCATTGACCAGTGATGTCATGAATGCAAGTGGGGTATAAAATTCATGAACGCAAAATCATTTTTCATTCAACATGTCTAACTCAAACAAGATTTTTAACGTCGACGAGGTAAAGGGAAAGGAGTCGGTATTCCCCACCCGACTCGTCGCTGGGGTCATTTGTACTGATACTTGATTTATTACTAGGCATTCAGCTTTAGAGACTACGGCGGCGGAGGCCCAGGCCAACGCTCCAACCCCAAAAGTCGCTCATCAGGTTGAGATGAATGCTGAGGAAGCGAAGGCTGCGGCTCGGCAAGCTGCTGCTGTTGCAAAGGTTAGTCGGATCTTCATATCATAAACACCTCATACCTCCTCCCTGCAAACTGGTGGAAGGTGATGGATCCTTTGAAAGAACTAGATTTAATTCTCTTTTTCTTAAAAACAGGCAATGAGCGAAGGATATACAGGCGAGTCAACAACCAGCGCCACAGATAAACTTCAGAGAGATGTTTTGGAGACGACGAATGCTGCCGTTTCGGAGGGGAAGAATGATGTTGACCACGCTAAAGCTGTGGGTGCGGGATATGTCGAACAAGTCAAGGCACTTGCACAGACTACTATTGAGACTGCGCAGGTATAGTTTCTTCTTATTTCTAAGCGCGGAAGCTAACCGCGAGTGTCCTAGACCTACCTCCCTACTTCCATTTCCAACAAACTACCGAACCTGTCCGAAGTCACTACGACACATGCGGAGTCACGGCCATCCTCTAATGATATACCTGCCACGAGTGCGCCTTTGGAGAGTGGTCTGCATACCGTTAACTCACCTTATCCTTCTACGACGACGAAGACGGGTACCAATGTGGGTGCGAACGAGCACCGGGGAGTTTCATAATTAGGATTGTATCTTGCCTAAGGAACATTCTTTTCATAAGCATTTGTGTAGTACTGTACTTACCGTCGTTGTTATGTATCCCATATAAGCACAATAATCCACGTGCTGGGAAAGTCAATACTGGACTGATAAAGGGTCTATTTTTAGCACTTCCAGCCTTCAGCTTTTGACTTCCAAGAACTCATATTCACTGATATCATGGTACGTTCATTTATCAATATCAAATACGCATATTGATTAACGGTGTATAGGACAACTTTATCAACCTTGCTAAAGTGGGCTACAGCACCTACCAAGCCTCACATTGTATGCCCAACTTTCATTGGGAGATTTTGTAAACCTCTGCGATCGACCATGATCGCTGCTCATTATCGTTTATTTAGCTGATGTATCCAAGACGGGTGGACAGGAGTACAACTCTCCTCACCATTCCGGACAGCAGGGAGGAGAAAATGGGCCACAATGTTCGTCGTGCAGTTGTCTTGGTTGCTTCACGAATCTCGACACTGGATGTTGACTGATCCCGTCTTCATCATAGTTGATCATGATGAAGTAGTCCGTACAGCTGAAACCCACTTCATCATAGTTGATCATGATGAAGTAGTCCGTACAGCTGAAACCCACGGCTCCGGGGAGTCTTCTCTTTTCTCCAATGCTTTGGGGTTCCTTTCTGACAATAAAGTAAATTATTTCTTGCTATGCCAGCATTTCGTTGTCGCAGTACTGAATATATCTTTATTTCTAGCACGAACATAATGAGGCAGTCGACGAGAACAGAGTACAGGAAGCCCACAATAAGGCATACAGCGAAAATGGAGGTA
>Ga0193743_1000132_pt1 | contig 58223 bp, 65 predicted proteins | sample L2c2metaG_FD_143038 | JGI IMG/M metagenome (GOLD analysis project Ga0193743, IMG submission 143038) | Soil microbial communities from a riparian zone of the East river system, Colorado, United States - L2c2 | ecosystem: Environmental > Terrestrial > Soil > Riparian zone | place: USA: East River... | reverse complement strand
TTGAATATCAACCAATGATGGACTGATGACTACAGAATGAAAATCAACCAATACTTGATGGCTTTTCGACAGCCTTGGGGTCATTTTGGATTAGGTTGTTTTTGGCCAAAATAGGTTGAAACCCAACGCCAACCTGCCTGTGTCTTAAATCCAACCAAGCACCACTGAAAATCAACCTGATTTGCACTGGAGATCATTCTATAGCAGGTTGGATGGTGTTGACATTCAACCCAGACCACAACCACAGTGATAATTATTGTATGTTTACATGTGACTATCGTATAAGTAATGTTTATACTGTGACCGTTCGACTTACTTCCTAACAATGGACAATGTTCAAGTTGGCCACTTCAGACGTGAGAGAGAGAATTACGCTCTGAGTCACGGCTGACAAATCACATTGTTTCGCACGGCAAGATCATAACCTATAAAATATTTTAATAATAACATATAAATATTCATAATTATAAAAGTTATAACTATCCGCAAATCCTCCCATTAAAAGTATTTCCCCAAGAATGTCGAAGCAGGATGACCCAATGGATGTAGACTCCGAGTCCGACATATCCATCGACCTAGAAGCAACGAGTAAAAGCAAAGGAAAAAACAAAACTAAAGTTAACGACAAACAAAAAGCGGACAAGAGGAAGGGCAAGGCAAAAGATACAGTAAGTTGTGTAGATTCGATAGAATAAGTACTATGGTTGATACCTTGTAGCAAGCGTACACTTGGGAAGCGTCATTTACGCGTTCATGGGATACAGTACAAGAAGATGAAGCTGGTAGCTTACAAACTTCCGTTGAAGATCTCATGGCAAGAGGCAGGAGACGCAGGTCATCTTTCATCTTTAGCACAAGTGAATACCTCTCTCTTACACTCCCTATATATTTTAGACTTCTTGCACCCGCATCCGCCATCAGACGTACCATAATACGACACCTCGTCCTCGTCCTGGATCTCTCATCATCCATGACAGACCGAGATATGCGTCCCACGCGCTTCGACTTGATGTTACAGTATGCGCGTGAATTCATTACCGAGTGGTTTGACCAGAACCCTCTAGGACAGATCGGGGTTGTTGGGATGCGTGCGGGACTTGGGGAACGTGTTGGCGAAATGTCAGGTAAATTGTGACCGATGCTTCGTGTATAGTGGGGGGAGGACTTGTGTTTGACTTTTTCTCTTTTTTCTTCTTGGGATAGGAAATCCTCCAGACGTGCTTAAATCCATTGCGGATAGACATAAATTAGAGCCTACAGGAGAGCCAAGCCTCCAAAACGCCATTGAAATGGCTCGAGGTAGCATGAAGTATGCTGTCAATCCCCTTATATCTATATTGCTGGACGTTAACATATTCAACGCCTTCCAGTCACCTCCCAATTCACTCCTCCCGTGAAATACTGATACTTTTCGGATCGTTAACAACATGCGACCCTGGAAACATACACGACACGCTAGACTCATGCATCAAGAATAAAACTCGCATCTCAGTCGTCGCTCTCGCAGCAGAGATGAAGATATGTCGTGACCTATGCGACAAAACAGGCGGTGTGTCTTTCTTTCTCTTAGCCTATATATAGACTCTATAGTTTCTCACCGATCTCCAAGGTAGGTCAATTCGGAGTAGCCATGAACGAAGGTCACTTCAAAGACCTCTTATTCGAACTCGTCCCTCCACCCGCCCAAAAAGCCTTATCCCGCACAGCCGGAGCGGGAACAGGTGCAGGCGCAGCCAATAACCTCGCAGCCGATCTTATGATGATGGGTTTCCCAACCAGACTCCCAGATACATCCCCCCCAAGTCTATGCGTATGTCATTCCGAACTGAAAAGCCAAGGATTTTTATGTCCACGGTGTCTTTCCAAAGTATGCGATGTGCCCACGGATTGTGATATCTGCGGGTTGATGATTGTGAGCTCACCACATTTGGCGCGTAGTTATCATCATTTGTTTCCTGTGAAACCGTATGAAGCTGTGTAAGTCACAATTCTTTTGAAAGTTCATCCTTCATATATTCATCCAGTTACGTTTTCCTGCAGCCAGAGCGCGGAAAATGTGCCAAATCCTTCATCTATATGTCACGCATGCGCAAGGCCGTTCCCAGAGAAAACGGCAAGCGCCAAAGAGGGTTTAAGCCCCATCGGCCGATATCGATGTCCAGATTGTCACTACGATTTTTGTTCAGAATGTGATGTATTCGTCCATGATGTCGTTCACTGCTGTCCAGGCTGCGGGAAATGAACAGGTTCATTCGGGTCTTATTTATTGTAACTTTGGTAATAGTTTGTTTTGGTCATGAAAAAGCAACCCACATGCATACCCATGATGTACTTTAAAACTGTAACTAAGGATATTAAACCAGGTTAATAAGAGGGCTGGGAACATAATATAACGCGTGTAATAGACTCTATCGCTGTGGCCTCCCATTATGTGAGCTGATCTCTCCTGGAACGTTGTGCATCTCATGGCGTTCAAAATCTCTAAACGGATCCATCGACCTCCTCCGACTCGTTTCCATCATCCGTGCATCCAAATATTCCCCATCCTCGCCTTCATCCTCGGTACTCACCAACCCAGTCCTCTCGTTGACTGCTCTTCTTGAATTTCGCCGTTGACTTCCACCTATTACAGCACTTGGTATCTTCGCCTTGGGTAAATCCTGGTGCAAGGGGTGTTGATGATGATCTACATCTTCATCTTCTCCTTCATCCTCATCGTCACTATCATCTCCAACAGCCCATAACACCTCGTGCTCACTACCGCGCGCTTGTTCTTCATCGCCATTCAAATCGCCTTCTTCCACTTCGCCGTTCCCATGTTCAGCCGCCTGCTTCGATTTGCCACCTTTTCGTTTCCGTCTGTTCCGTGGAGAACTGTTTGATTTTATTTTTCCTACTACAGGTTCGGGTTTTTTGAATGTCAAGAGAACAACGCCTCCTATTAGGACGAGGATGGATACGAAAATGAGGAAAAGCGTCCATGATTGATATGCTTCGACTTCATCGTTGAATATCAGTGAATCCAGCCACCTACTTTGCGCTTTAGTTCAAAAGTTGAACCAAACGAAAGCAGAGGAACTCACCCGACTGCGGTGTATACACCATAAAATACGGGAACGACAAGGGTCGAGTCGTATACTTTCAGACCACGATTAAGACAGATGATTTGAAGGACGGCTGTAATCGAAAGTAGGATGATAGTAAAAATAGGCGCAGCATGTCCAAATTGATTTCCAGGATTTTCATGAGATAGGGAGCCAGACACTAACTTGACGCTAAGCAGAAAGTCAGACTAACAAGGTTAGAATACCCGCCCGTCAACCTACTCACGTAGCTTTTGCAAAAACCAAACAACCACCAGCAAGGCCACCTCCACAGCATGCCCACCCGATCCCTAATGTCCAGGCGACTTGTTTATCATCTTTGGGCGCAACCCAGATTTCCAAACGGTCGGTAACGAAAGTCATTATGGCGTCCCATGCATACTTGAAAGCCAAGAAGAAGCCACAAATTCTCCTAAACCATGACCTCCTCCCCACACCAATTGTTAATGGGGAGTTCGGAACTGGCAAACCAGAACCTTGTATAACAGGGGGGCGTGATGCAGAGAAAGGAACAGCAGCTAATTCTGTTCTAGCAGCAAGCACAGCATCGAGTCTTGTGGTGAATATGAGAAGGAAAAATAGTGAAAATGACATGAAGAAAAAGTAACCCAGCCAACCACCGCGTCGCCAGAGGTAGGTGATATGTGTAACGTCTGTTTCGCTGGTGAGACCGCTATTGATAGAACCGAAAGCGACGATGCCAACAACGCCAAGAATGACGACGATGGTGCCCTGTGGATTGGAAATGGGGGTTGGAAATGGGTATATTTTTTTGAAAGGCACTCACGTAGATGTCGTTGTGGGTTACAGGGGTGCCTACGAGGAAGCGGGCGAAGAGGAAATTGAAGACGAGGGAGGTTGAACCAAGAGGGGCGACGTATTCTGTCAATAAAGTGTGAAATGGTTTAAAGAAGCAATAATGAGCGACCAAAAGTGACCTGCTCGCATGTATTCCAGGGCTAGAGTGCTTCCAATGAGTTGGGAGAGACTATTGAAGCATGAGTATGATAAATGTATGGTCTGAGTGGAGTGAACGGACATGTAGAGAAGCATTCCGAGCAGCCATAGAGGGCGCATCCAATCTTTCCTGCGATTAGACTTTGGGATGGCACTAGTTCGGACCTGTTGAAGAGGTTTAAGAATATTTCGAGGGTAGACGTGTTATGAGCATACATGGTCGAGTTTTGTGAGGTTGAGACCTGCTGCGTTGAGTATTGAAGCTAAGAGTACAATTGATAGGCCAATGATGAACGCGACGACGGGATTTGGAGGTGACATCAAGAGCAAGAGCAGTTCACAGCCACCACCAGATGATGTCTCCTTTCACCATGGAATCCCTGAACCAAACCTATTTTCTTCGTGTATTACTCACAGATCCAGATACTGTTATTCCTCCAGGAAAATCGCTGATATCCATGTTGACAAATGCTAAATTCAATGTTCCTCAAGAAAACAACACTATTCTCCACAGGGTCACACAAGTCGCCCATAGAGCCTTTTGGAGTGAGGTGAGCAACAGCGGTCGTTGTTGGGTCCAATCTAATATCATGCTCCAAAAGGCTCTAGATTCTCTGTCTTCTCCCTTGCCTTCAGTGCAACTACCTCGACTTGGGCGCTTATACTTAGATCTCCATGAAGCCCTTGTAGCCCTCTTCCCACCAAATCATCCCATACTCGTCTCTTTGTCATCCCCCTTACCTCCTACGTCATCGCCCCTACTTTCAACCCTATCCTTTCTCAAGGAAATATTGATTGCTCTGCGTCAACGTTGCGCACCGGTCAGGGATTCATCTATAGACAACCTATTGGCCTCTTTTTCCTCACCATCACCCTTGCCGCAATTTGTTACAGATATGATAAAGGACATCATCTCTCTCGCCGACCAGATGAAGTCAGATCTCAATACTTTCGTCATTGGGTCTATGACAGATTCACAACTACGTGATCTCCTCTCAAATGATGTCAAATCCCGAGAGAGGGATCTTGTTCTCAAAATCTGGGGTGAAAAGGACGTTGTGCGGCAGCATTGGCGTGTCTGGCTAGACAGCTCACTCGATGCCCCAGACAACAACAGATGGGTCTTAAGATTAGTCCAGGCTTTGTTTTCAGATAAACCGGTGGCGTGCAGACTCCCATCTACAATCCCCTCTGAAACTGCTCAATCATTCGCACAGCACGAGTTACCACCTCAACTCTTCTTCTCAGCGCCTCTTTTACTAGACCTCCAAAACCATTTACAAGCCATAGTCATCGCAGCAGCATTACGCTCTCTCGTCCGTTTACCATCAACCGATCCGCCCCAGTCATTCTCAAGCTCCGACTTCGTGAACCGGATATGGACGCTACTCAAATCAGAAATCAATATCTCCGACAACACCAAGGATCAAGACGATACCGACCGAACTAAAATCATCAACCTCGCAGACGAAGTCGTCCGCGCAACACAATTATCTTCCACCTCTGGAAAAATCGACACCAAAGAAGAACAAACACTCCGGTCAGCCGTCGAACGGATTCTGAGACCCAACGATCCTGTTTTCTTGCTGTTGAAGAAACGACTTATGGGTTCTTTGGAAAAACTGTGGCTTTCTTCAAGTTCTTCTACTGCTTCTGTGGTTCCAAATGGCTCCACTTCTTTACCTGAAAAAATGCTGACGGGAATAGGCCCAAGAGGACAGGAAGCTTCAATCTCAGAGAAGAAGTTGAAACTTGTGGTTTCAGAGTCTTTATCCGAATCCCCTCCGAGTAGCTCTCATCGAACCGAAGCTGAAAGGATGGTCATCCCAGGCTTCGAAGATATTGTTCTCCACAAAGCTATCGGCGAAACCGCACAGAAGTCGGCAGATTGTATCGAGTGGGTTGGGAGTGTTTGGGGAGATCTGGTCTAATTTCGGGTCACCTTACCCTCGTTGTTCTCATGCAGTGATACCGTAAAGATCCGGGTCTCTCACGGGGACGAGAAGTTTTGGTTGACAAGTGGTCACTGAAGGGTACTTTGACCTTCAAAAACCCATCACATAGAGTTGATTCGATAAGCGACGTGCGAATTATCACTGGTCACCGATACACGCACCTAGAGCCTTTGGAAACTGGCGTCGTCGCAGCTAGCAGCAGGCAATTCATCTGGATTCTAAACCACGTTGGGAGAAATTTAGGTTAATCATCATCTCGTCTTCGCGATTCCTTTGCATCTAATCGACCGTCAATTGGGGATTGTTCGAAGAATCCAGATTTGATATTCGATACAGATAAGGGATCAGAAATTCTAAATTGATGCATTGCTCCGGACGATAAAAGGGTCAGCGCTGTTTGGATGCATGTGGGCATGCCTAGTCCAGTCATGATATCATCAAATAAAATATCTTTTGGGGTGCAACTTGAATGCAGACACGGGTGGATCATAGAACCAATGAGAGGGGACGATAAGCAAGTCTGTACATATACCTTTTGATTCACCAGTTACATATGGTTATAATTCGAAGCCAGGTTATGTAATTTAGTGCACAGTTTAGTTTTAGACCGCATATCCTGACAAGAAAAATACTCAATCAAGCCCCGAGGCCTGAGGAGGGCCGACTCGGATCTCATCCGTGGATAGAGGAGCCCGTATAAAAGGGGCCATCATGGAACAATGAATTCGAAACAGTTTGTGTCAATGGTCTTAAATAGTACTGCCCCGAATGTTGAAGCCAACTCTTTCAAAAACGTCAAGGTAAACGGTTCCACGACGACGACGACGACGACAAGTTTGAACCAACTACGATCACCACTTGCTCAGGTTCCACCGAGTCTCAATATCTCGCAGTTGGGGAATCAAGCTACACCTTTGTTGTCGAAATTCATAGAGGCGCAGAGTGAGATATGGAAACATAAGTACATCCTTTTTCTCTTCTTCGAGTCGTTTACCACCAACTAAACCATCCAGAACTCACCATCCCGTTAAAGTCGATGGTCATACATTGTCAGTAGCTGCTATTGTCGCAGCAGCGCGTCATGCCGCACCCGTCCGGCTCGACGACTCTAAGCGAACCAAAGATCGTGTAGAAAGCAGTCGTCAAGTCGTCGTCGATAAAGTTGCAAGTGGTGCTAGCGTCTATGGGTTGTCTACAGGATTCGGTGGCAGTGGTACGTCATTTCTTTTCTGCTGGTATGGACTACATAATTGACTTGCTATATATATAATTGTTGTACATAGCTGATACTCGAACAGACAAGCCTTTAACTCTAGGCCATGCGCTTCTCCAGCACCAGCACATTGGTATCCTCCCGACGTCCTCTCAACCTCCCGATGTATTACCGCTTCAAGATCCTAGCAATTCAATTGTCATGCCCGAGGCTTGGGTCCGGTCTGTCCTTTTCTCTTGCAATTGAAAAGTTTAATTTAAGATTAATAACATACACAATTCCAGTGCCGCCATTTTGGTCCGAATGAACTCTCTTATCCGTGGACATTCTGGTGTCAGGTTGGTTTTCTTCAAATTCACATTTTCCGATGGTGGAAAAGGTTGGTTGATTGGGATTGGTTGCTTTAGATGGGAACTTATTGAAAAGATGAAAGAATTGCTGTCTGCCCAGATTACGCCAGTCGTTCCTTTACGAGGAAGTATCTCTGCTTCGGGAGGTAAACACATCCCGGCGAAACTACAACATACGAAGCCTTACTGATCACTTCCTAGATCTCTCCCCTTTATCCTACATTGCAGGCGCCTTAGGCAAGCTACATGTTTTTTTTCTCTCATCATTACGAATAACATCTTGTTCTAGTCGGCAATCAGTCCATCCAACTTTACCACGGCGCTAAAGCCTTTGGTGTCCGCCAAACTTCCCCATCTCACAAAGTCTTGCTGGCCCACGATATCGAACCTATCATCCTGGCTCCAAAAGAGCATCTAGGATTAGTAAACGGCACAGCCGTCTCTGCAGCCGTTGGGGCTCTTGCCATACACGAAGCAGTCCATCTCTGTCTTCTTGCTCAGGTTTGCACGGCCATGGGAACGGAAGCGCTTCATGGGACGAGAGGCTCGTATGCTTCTTTTATCCATGCTGTGGCACGTCCTCATCCTGGACAGGTAAGTAAAATTCCATTTGTTCTAAAACAAGAGTTACAGCGGGTTGAACCTTTTTTTTTCGTTCAGGTTGAGTGTGCCCAGAACATCTGGAACCTTCTACAAGGCAGCAAGCTTGCTCAGTTGCATGAGAATGAAGTTGGGTTGGAGGACGATCGTTATTCGTTGAGGCAAGACCGTTATCCTTTGCGTACGGCACCTCAATTCCTTGGTCCCCAAGTTGAAGATATACTATCTGCCTTGGAATCTATTACCCAAGAATGCAATTCAAGTAAGTACATATATGTTCACATCTTGAATCTGAGTTTCTCTTACTTTTGTGAACCAAAATCCCAATTAGCTACCGACAATCCTCTCATCGAGGCCGAGACCGGTATTACGCACCACGGCGGAAACTTCCAAGCAATGGCAGTCACTAACGCGATGGAGAAAACACGACTTGCGTTACACCACATCGGAAAGATCTTATTCGCTCAAAGCACCGAGCTTTGTAACCCGACTATGAATAATGGTCTTCCACCCTCGCTTGCAGCTACTGATCCTTCTTTGAACTATCACGGGAAAGGCGTTGATATTGCGACGGCTGCGTATGTTGCCGAACTTGGATACCTGGCGAACCCTGTGTCGACACATATCCAGTCGGCGGAGATGCATAATCAGGCAGTCAAGTATGTGCTAGTCTCTTCGCTTAAAATGTCGGCCCTAATGGCGTTTTTTGTGACTAATAGTTCTTTGGCTCTCATATCTGCTCGAGCAACCGTTACGTCGCTCGACGTTTTGTCGATGTTGATATCATCATATCTGTATCTTCTCTGCCAAGGTATAGTACTAATCGATTCCATGCAATTTTTTCGTTGACCAAGTTTTCTAAGCTCTGGATTTACGTGCTCTCCGACTCGAGTTTTTCCAGCATTTCAAGGATATCATAGAAGAAGAACTGGCTTCCTCATTCGCCTCGTTCATCTCCATTTCCCAACTAAACACTCTCTCTTCCAAGCTATTCACGATCATGCAGCACACTTTTGATAAAACGACCGTCATGGACAGTGCAGACCAGATGCGCGCAGTAGCCGCGTCGAGTGCATCCGTGATTATGGATTTCTTCTGTAACGCAGAGGCCTCCGATGATGATTCCGCTTCGAACCCTTCACTCGCCGTGATATCTGAATTCCGTACCCATATCTCGACAAGAGCAACAACCCTGCATGAGACTCTTCGAAAGGCCTTCCTCTCAGGAGGTAGGGGACACGCGCCTGCAAGTCCTTATCTTGGAAGGACAAAACGTCTCTACGAGTTCATTCGAGAGGGACTGGGAATCAGGATGCATGGTTCTGAAAATTATGAGTTATTCCCTAATGGTATTGGTGTGGATGAAATATCTGTTGGTCAGAATATATCGAAGATCTATGAGGTTTGTTTATAGTTTCTACTCATACTTCCAACGTACTCGCTGACCTTACTTTTCAGGCCCTACGCGATGGTAACATGCAGAACACTGTCTTTTCCTTGTTTGTTTGATCATTGGTTATCGACATTTTTCATCATAGACTATATATTGTACATGTAGTATGCATTCGTTTTGGTAAATATACGCGTTGTGGGCATCCTGCACAGCATTAGCAGGCGAATAAATGAAAAATAACCACTAGTATCTTAGTTGATATAAAGCAATGTGAGTACACTTTATATATGTAAACTTCTCCGACTATTGCTTACAACTTGAACGTGGCTTGAAAGTTACCCGAACTTCTGTTATTTCCTTTTTAGCATTTTTTAATGTCCGTGTAATCTTTTCTTCTAGCGTCGATGCTTGAGTAACAGTAACAGATCCGGAAACTTCAGCAGTTAGGTCTACAAACATCAAAGACCCTGAATGACGCGCACGAAGATGCTGAATGGATGATAAGGTGGGAGATGAGCTAAAATCCGTGTCATGCTGGTGGTGGGTCGTTGATTTGTTGACCAAAGGTTCTAAGATTTTTTGGAGTGATTGTCGCGTTCGTGGTGATACACCAGCATCGGTGAGATCTCCCCAGGCCCCCTTGAGAAGATCAAAACCTTGCCGCAGAATTATTACTGAAACCAGGAGTCCTACAGTGCATCAGAGTAAGCTAAGAACACCGGTAGTTGGGTGCTTACCACCAATAGGATCCAAAGGAAAAGCAGGGAAAAACCAACTACCTAAGATGGCGAAGAATGCAACGATACTAGAATATGCATCGCTGCGATGATGGATGGCATTGGCCAAAAGCACCGGGCTTTTCTCTTCATCAGCCACGACTTTGGTTATACGATACAACCATTCCTTCGTCAACACGCTGACAGCAGCGAACCATGCGGCGTTCGGATCGACAGTGTGAACGTGTCCATGTCCAATTTTAGGTAGGGGAGCACTTGACGTCACAAACTGCAGAATTTCTTGTAAAGAGCCTGGTGGAAGGTTCATTGCGGTCTCGCTGAGAGTTGCAATGAGAAGATGGTAGGAATGGAATCCGACGCCCAAGGCACCGCCAATTAATAAAATTGAGATAGTGGTAGTCCCTAATGTCTCGAATTTGGCGAAGCCATATGGGTATCTTTCGGAGGGAGGTTTTCGTGACAATCGCCAGCAGAATAAAGTTACAAAGTCACCAAGCAAATCTAGGGTGAGATGTGATCAAGACCGCAACCTTTTCCATGTGAGCGACTGACCACTTAGAGAATGCCCAGCGTCTGCAAGCAAGGAAGCTGAATGCATATACCATCCAGCGAAACCCTTAGCAGAAGTCAGAACCACATTAGAAAACAGTCCAATGAGAGTGATTCGACTTCCGCGGTCACCTGGAGAGTGATGAGTTCGAAGTTTTGAACAGTCATTGTCTCAATACACACCAGACCCCTTCAGGACAGCCAAAATCTGCTCCGGGTCGTGTCCATGTCCATGCTCATGTTCCCCGTGTATATGCGAATGCCCAAGGATGGAATGTGAGTGAGTGTGAAGTTTATCTTTGTCAGAGGCAACAACAGAATGCTCGTGTCCATTCTCATTCTCGTTATCATGTTTCTTGACCGCTTTTTCCTGAGGCTGTTTCGTCGAATGAGATCGCACTTGTCGCATGCTGGAACGGAGAAACTGTCGGGGAAACAAACTGGACACCCTGAATTTATGTGATGGGACCTGTGCGTTTTGCCACGATAGCCCGCATGAAATACGTGTCCTTGACATAGAAGGAAAGCCCCGCCCAATTGCTTGTCTTAACATACTGGGCGGTTTGCAAGAAGGGTGAGCAGGACGGTCTAGGCGACTGAGCGGGCCCCCGTTTATGACATGTGAAGCATGTGAAGGCGGAAAAGGGTATTTACGTCGATATTGACTGCCTGTCTCACGACTCTCTCTCGATCGCTACTACAGCTTTCATTCATACCATTATACGGTTGCAGCTTCGAAATAGTCATACTATATTTTAGGCTTTAGAATAAACGCCTTCCAACAACTTTACAACCTTTCGTAACTGGGGATGACGGTCTTCACCTAAGGCCTCACTGGCGATGAAAGCCAAATCCTCCTTCGGAACTTTGTACTCGGATAGGGTGGACCGAAGACCTAACCGTATGACCAGTCTGCCAGAAGATTAGTAGGATTTATGTAAGTGCGGATATTCCACGTACTCGTCTATCAGCGTTGCAAGTAGTCGAACGTCACTTTCTAAGGATCCCGTCGTAGGCTGGTGTAAATAGAAAAGTGCCAATGCCAAAGCTTCCTTGTCGGCTCGAGAGGCGATCTCGGATTTCAAAAACACAGTTGGACCCAATGTGAGACACTATGATTTTGTGCAAGTCCTAGTCAGCGGTCGTTCTAAGGAAGTAGAAAGAAAACAAGAACCGAAGTTATGCCGTGAGGGATACCATATCGCGCCCCAAGCTTATGTCCAAGTGCATGCGACAGCCCTAAGGCGCTGGATTTGGAAGTTCTAGCATAATATTATCCGCAACTTCTATTAGCGCGCTGACCTGTATTTTTCAAGTTTCATCGGCCACAAGCTCATCCACGATGCAATCTGGAGCTTCTGTCGAATGTCCACTGCAGTAGGATTGGTTTTTGATTCTGGAAGGTATTTGAACAAATCTGCCAACGCAGCGTAGCAGAGAACCTTGATCGGAGGCGAGACTAGCGGCCTATAAAGATTTTCTGCATAAAGCTGTCAGCTAATACTGGTGCACTGTAAGCGTCGTTCACTAACCAACGGCATGGTCCAAGGCCCTGATACCAGTGGAAAGCCTATTGGTGCAAGAACGACCATATCAGTTTGTAAAATGATCAGCTTCTCGAACAGATCTTTACCAGAGTCTTTCTGGAGTTGCTAGAGTGAGTTCAGCATCCAGAATTATTCCCGCAGGTGCCAATGCCTGTGAGGACACAGCAACCTTCTGGCCCTCATCATTGGTGAAGCCCGCACCCACCTGTTGACAAACATGTGAGGAGAAGGCGACTCTTTTGCAATGAAACGTACAGTATATTCAGCAGCGCTCAGAGTCGTAGGGATTGCGATCTGTGGGGGGGGTTTCCCTCCAAATTCCTTCTGAATGTTATATAAGATAGCTTTGGAGGCGTCGATGGGGGAACCACCGCCGACAGATACGATGCATTCACAGCCATTTTCCTTGTACCTTTGGATCCCATTGCGAATGCCTGAAATGGGCGAATGTTCGCCGATCTCGAAGAATGTCGAGCCGAAAGCACCATGTTCTTTTAGAATTGATTCGACCTTCCTTACTACATCCGTCTGGACAGGAGTTTGAGACTTCATTATTGACTGTCAGTGCCAAATTTACCTTTTCATGAAGACTTCTTCCAGTAACAATCAATGCTTTTTTGACACCCAGTGTAGCCAATAACTTGGGTAATGCATGGACGACTGATCCTGGGCCATAATACACGCCCTCGAGGGTGTCTGTCCAGCTGTAGAAGCCCTGCAAAGGAGATGAATCTAGAACGGAAGTATCAAGGCTGGACATTGTAGAAGATGTCTAGGCAGCAGCACCTTGGGAGTAATCAAAGGCATATTATTAGAATCTGATCACTACCTCGATTTTCCCCAAACAGCAGCCAGTTCATCCCTGCAAAATGATATCACTGAGACTCAGGCCTCGAGCTGACTTTTTCCCAACGTCGCGTCAAGTTCTGTATTACTCTCCACGCCGCAATTCGACACGGCCGCCATTTGACCACACGTCCAAGTTCCAGCTTGTAGACGCTCCGTCACCATCATGGCGCATGGGTGATGACTTGCCCCTTGAAATAAATAATTGGAAAGAAGTTGTTTCTGCGAGCAGGAGAACATGGAACTTCACCGACCTGGAGAATGTCAGGTAAGCAGGTCGCACCCGCAACGCATTAGTTATCTGACGTTCATTTTTCTGTTATAGAGATTCATATAAGATCCTGACTTCTGCCATTGTTCCCCGACCCATTGCCTTAGTGTCAACTTTGTCCCTGGATGGTATTCCGAATCTTGCGCCATTCAGGTTCGTTTTTTCTTATTTCCAAGTTCTGCGCTCATGAAATATACAATGCCTCAGTTATTTCTCCATGGTGCGTCAGGCACATCTCTCCTTACTTAGAATGTAACCTCTTGATGCTGTTCAGGTTTCTCACAACCCTCCAATGATCAGTCTCTCATTCAGTCTCTCAAAACGAAGGCCAAAAGATACCCGCGATAATATCCTAAATAAGAAGGAATTTACAGTTAGCATAATAAGTGAACCTTTTGTGGAGGCGGCGAATTCCACTTCAGTAGAGTCTCCTGCAGACCATGATGAATGGATTTTCAGTGGTCTTACTAAGGAAAGCAGCGTAAGTTTTACTCGGATCTTATTATAACCAACCTTCTAATCTCCTGGCAGCATGATGTTGAGCCGCCCTTCGTCCGAGAAAGTGCCATATGTATGGAATGCGAGGCATGTTACTTTGTTGCTTCTCATTTCATGTCCTTTCAATGAATGACTGTTCTGAACATAGCTGTACCATGCTAAAGATATTTGTCTTAATCCCTCTGATAAAGCCACGACGACATTGATTTTGGGTCTTATTCGAAAGATTCACATCCGGGAAAGCGTCCTCAGCGAAGATGGAAAGACTGTTGACCCTGCTAAATTGCAGTGCGTATCACGTCTGGGAGGAACTACGTACGCAAGACTACTTGAAGGTTTTGATGTACCTCGGATAAAGTCCTGGAAAGTGCCAGCCCGAGTCGCTTGAGAAAGGTCTTGAGTTATTATATATACCGCGTGTTGTAGGACGACATTGAGTGCAAAAGTTATGTTCAAAAACAAGTTGATTGGGTTTGAGCGGAGGCAAATCTTTTTAGCCACGTGTTTGGCATCTTTTCTTCAAGGGTTTACAAGGGTTGCGTTGTTTTAATATCCACAGCTTGCCTTCTTCCTTGTAAGTCTTCCTTATGATTATGAAAACATGTATATATAATTTATGTTCCATTTAATCCAGTACCCAATATATATCTGACAGGCGAGGTCTCGTCCTGGTGTGTTCTTGAACGGTATGTTTGTCTTCAACTCTACCCTCAGCGCTTAATCTCCTCCTCAGTCTGCAATGGCGGACCAAGACTCTCACTCATCGCGGGCTGAGCAACGAATGTTAGCCGTGGCTAAACTCAAACGCGCAGCTTCTCTCCCGAGGATGAAGGATGGTCGACGACCACCCATGCACTCCGAAGCTGTCAGTGAAGGAGAGAAGGCTGCAAGCGAGGAGGAAAAGCTGAATAGCGAAGAGGAAAAGCCAAACCATCAACAAGAGAATGATAATCAAGAGTTGGAGAATCAGTCCGACGAGTACAAGACTTCTAAATTCAATCACCATCTACTGCCTGTTGAAAAAGTTGCAGATACTGAGCTCGAGTTGGATACAGAACCGGAGGAACGACCCATGTCCCCGTCCCAAACCACGAAAAAACGACGATCTCGATCTCGCTCGCGGTCAAGAGGTTCGAAAGACATGAAAGGAAAGATGAGAGCGCCCCAGTCGCCCCCTCCTCTAGGAGGAGACTCGTCCCAGGACGAAAATCCACCAATGCATACCACCATTATACCCATTGTTCCGCTTCTTGCATCGCCTATCCCATCCCGTCGTCCCTTCCTACCCATACTACCTCCACATCTCCAATCTCCAACCCCCATACCCACCGAATTATCTTTATTCTATCCTGGAACTTCCCCTTCGACGCCTCTTCCGACATTAGAAGATCTTCAAAAGGGCTTGATGCGTTCAAATAGTGCTGGAAGCCCCGCAACTGGACGGAGGATGGCGATGATGAAGTTGACTGGTGGCACCGAGACGTACGATCCTTCTCCTTCACCAACACCCCCACCGAGTCTAGGTCGAAATAACACAGTATCTGGAGGAGAACGTATAGCGGCACGACAAAATATGCTTAGCCGACTTGGGACTAGGATCACGAAAGAGACTGACGTTGACCTTACCAGTGGGGCGGAAGATAGAGGTGCTCCTTCCCCAAATCCGAAGCGTAGGCGAAGGCGATCTCGCAGGACCTCAGCGACTGTCAATCCTAATGCCAATGCAGGCGTTTCTGACTCGGATTTTAATTCAACAAATCCGAATACCCCTGCAATCCCACCGACGCCCCTCCCTGTCCTCCAGGACCATTATGCTGAACTTAGGGCTCTATCTACAACTCCTTTATCAAACTCTCGCGACCAAAGTAAAGAAGCTCTGCCAGCTAGTACACCTTCACCACCTATAATTCAGCAAGAGGATGGGGAAGCTGACCGACCGGAGCAGACCCGTCGCAGAAGTGTTTTGATCGAAGATCCAGATGAGGAAGACCGAAACTCACCTGGACAGACATATGTTGGACTGCCGGGCACACCACAGCGGACTTTTCTTGATTCATTCCGAATGCCACATTCATCTGATGCTCCTTTGAATGGTTCTACAGATTCTGCCCCTGCTTCAGCTGTTACTGTGCCAGTATTTCCGGGTTCGAGAGGGCCTTCAAGAATTGAGATGTATCCAAGTAGCCCATTTACAACGCCTCTGAAAGAGAAAGCTTTGAGCGATGAAGAAGAAGAACAGGTGCTCTATCCTGGAAGTACTGCTAGGCCTAGGACGCCACATGCAAATATAACAGAGACCTACGATCGTGAAATTAGTTGGGTGGCCTCCCCAGGTATGTACTCTATTTGATAATTAGATCTGGCAGGCTGCTTACTTTATTCAGTGCCTGAGATACGTATGCCGATTGACGACGACGATGACGAAGAGGATGTAACCGATCGAGTGTATCCGATTGAAGACGTTGAACGTCGACTGGAGATTGAGGAGGAAGATGAAGTGCCACTATCTGCCACATCTTCAAACGGCTTTAACCCCGAAGTGTATGACATTTCCCCTCGCGCATCCTCCAGCTCGAAGAGCGTCTTTGTTGAATCAGAAATGTCACCTGAAATCCCTCAGTCTTATATACGGGCTTCACCTTCATCACCTGCACCGATCTCTCAACCTGCATCCCTTGCTCATGCGGCCAGCGATAGCTCGACGTCTCCGCAATTTGTTCCAACTAGGCTATCTGTTGCATCTCGTATTCAAGGCGGCGATCGGTCACCGCTAACAACAGAATATTCTGATTGGGACGACTCTCCGAAAAGGGTCGAAAATCCCTCCGCGAGTACATGGGAGAAAGTAAAGAACACATTCTCGAGAGCAGGTTCTAGCACTGGGCGACGATCTCGTACAAACAGCATTCTGACGCGGGAACGACGGGATAATACAGATTCGAGCGTTAGTCGTGAGAGTGGTGCAAGTTTAACGAGTGCAAAGACCGATAAAGCAGATTCAGTCCCCTCTCCAGTACAAGTACAAGCTCCCCCTCTCATGCAGTCCCCGTCTGCCTCTGCGTCTATCTTATCCTTGGCCCCTCATGCACCTCCGAGGGGCAGCGTATCCCCCATTCCACCCGCTTCTTCTGCCGATCTGTCGAAATATCAGAATGCGAAACTGTTCCCGTTTCCCGGTATGTTGAGGCTGGAGGAGGAACGACGCGCAAAAGGGTACCCTCCTGCCTCGGCTTCGAGTCCAGACGTTTCTATGCTATCTAATTTCCACGAGGACACCCAAGGTCAGTCCTTGGCCAGCTCATCGTCGAATACGCCTGCACAAACGCCGGAGCCCAATCGCGAGCGGAAATTGTCTCACCAAAATTCTGATTCACGACTAGTTGCCAGGTACGGTTTGGATACCACTTCCTCCACAAGTCCACCTTCGTCCTACCACCACGACTTCATCAACGTATCCCCATCCACGACGCAGAACGGCAACAGTTACAACCTGAAGCTTCCAATGACTCTTCCTGGCGTCAAACAATGGCTAAGCAAGAATTCCAAGAAGAAGACGCTTTCGCCAGGTCCATCGCCTGGGACTTCCGTGACTTTCTCTCCTCCCCCTACCATGGACATGCAGCCTACTATTATCACAAACAATAAACCCTCTCTTTCTGATATTGTTGGAAGGAAAGAAAACGAACCTATCACTGAATGGGAAGACGTTGGCACTGCCAGCGCAAACTCAGATACCCTCGTGAAAAAACCACATGGGGCGGGACCGCCGAGAAATGGCGTCCCCGTAAACGGAACGAAGTCACCGCAACTTGATCATCTCGATAGTGACCAAACACCGAGAGTTCAGAATATTGTGCCTCTAGATCTTGCTGTTACACCTGAATCATCGCCCTATAAATTCCCCACCAAACCTTCATCTTTGACGAGATTGTACACACCTGATCCATCTTCCGTCAGCGATTATCCGGCAGCTACAGCCTCTGAGTCGTCGTCTACCACATCTTCCCAATATTCTCTTGGAGTTCATGAAGCTCCGGGATCAATAGTGCTTGAGCGTCTTGATGAAAAACTTGCTCGAGGCACCAGAAGTCCAATGTGGGCTTCTGCCCTTGATGACCCGCCACGCAAGCTGATCCTCTCATCTCCGGTGCTGCAAGTTGTCAATCCGAACACAGTCAAAGATCGTTTCCTCTTTCTTTTCAGTGATGTTCTAGTCATTGCAAAGCCTGTTACATGGGATCAAGACAAGCTCATAGATGCTTATAGACCAAGTTTGCCCGACAGAAAGTATGCCGTAAAGAGTGTTGTCCTTCTTCGAAACATACGATTCTGCTCAGACAGGTCAGAAGGACAACCAAGGACAACTAACTATGCTCTTCCTCCACGCAATCCTCTCATTCGTTCTTTCATCGCCCAATTCTCCAAAGATCCCGATCATGCCATCACATCCTTGCTCCCACAGTCTAATCCAGACAACTCTGTTCTACTTGGACAACTACTGCTTAAAATCCCAGACCTAGATAGAAGTCGACTGGGGGAATATCTATCCAAGAGGGCATCAAAAGTAGTCTTGAAATCATACCTTGACAGTTTCGGATTCGCTGGTCTTAGGGTAGACGTGGCGTTGCGCGTCTTCCTGCACTCAGTGAACGTGCCCCGAACTCCTCAGACATATGGATCTCTAGAGTATCTCTTGGATTCTTTTGCCAGCCGTTGGTACGAGGCCAATGCTAGGTTCGTCGCGTACGATAAAGACATGGCTATCCGCCTTGTGCGAGCCATTGTTCAGCTCAATGAACTTCTCCACGACGGTATCGCGGAGCAGCCTGGTCCCACAGATCATGTCAGACGCACTGTTACGAGCAAGGAATTCCAGGATGCCTTCCGGAGATACGATACTCGTTACCTAGTTTCTGACGAACACCTGGCTGAGCTTTATCGTTCGATATTCCATGAACGGCTATGCCAGGCATGTACTTCATTAGCTGGTGGTTCTCAAGACATCCTCATCACGGTAAAGCGACAGCTACCTGTTAGGCTTACCTACAAAGCCCAATCTGAGCCCATCATCTTCCGCCTCCCACAAGCGGATCCTCTCCTATCTATCGAATTGTATGGTCAAGACTTGGTCTTTGACCCCCCTGTCCTTAAATTCTCAAGGAGTTCAGAAGCGTCTTTCCGTGTAACAGGAACATCGCTGGGCTCCAAGACTATAACAATGTGTAGATCGGGACCCAACGCAGTCAGATATTCTGGACTTCCTCTTAGCCACACCGTCGTCGTTGAACGTGCTTTCATGCGAAACACATTCCAGTTGGCTTTCCTGAATCAGACTGGGGCAAAAAGGCGGTATATGTTCAGCATTGATGATACTATCATCAGGAACGAGTGGGCAACCTCCTTGAAGCGGCACATTGATCTTGCAAGTGGAGCATTATCACCTCCAGAAGCATCAAAATTCTACGCGGCTGCAGAAGCAACGGCACTTAAGGTCCTTCAAGATACCTTAATGGGCTCAAGCAAAGCCCCGACTTCATGCTATCGTCCAGATAATTCCTACTCTAACTGCACTCCCGCTCCTCTCACTGGATCCATCTCTTCCACTGGGCATCTACACATTCGCTCGAAGTCTCGGAGCAAAGTTTACCATGGACATGAAGGAGGTAAAAATGAGGCAGACTTGGGTCATCGGTCACCAAACATTTCCCGTGAAAACAATGATTTAAATCAGGATTTGAGCGACCACACAAATTCTCCGGATCACTATCCTGAAGGGCACGTTTGGACTGCTCGGGACTTAGAGATGTATTGTTTACAAAATAGCGCAATCCCTCTTGTATTGTCATATCTACAAGTAGGGGCTCCAGATCACACCACCCCCTCCTCACACTTCCAACTTGTATTTTAAAAATCCGGTAAGTCATCGCGAAAATTTTCTTCTACGAATCCCTGCTAATTTTTACTGATAGTCATGAACCAGTGTACATTTACTCTCATTGCTTCTGTTCAGTTTATTATAATTCACATATGCTGTCTGGTTTGTTCATATCCAAGGGACGATTTTTTTTCCAACTCATCTGCCTCTCGTTAGTCGTCTTTTTACTTTGTTTTCCATGTCTTTCCGAATAGTCTAGTATAGTATTATCTATTGTGTGATTATGGCCGATCTCTATATACGCATTTGACCTATTTTTCATTAGATAAATCGAAACGTTTCTGCTAGCTTAAATTCAGGTTTGAAAGTCTCGAACCGCATATTTTACAGACTCTGTTGAGAGGCTGCTTGTGTTGGCATGTTTACAGCGTGCAGCCCTCAAAGTCAGTCGCAACGTGGGGAACGAACCGGTCAGTGGTGTCTGCATCGAGCTCCACATGAGTACTACTTATAACACGTTTTATAAAACGTGGCTCAGCTTCAATCTGATCGACGGAGAGATATCGATCTGACGGCAACATGAGAAAGAGGACGGTCTGTTGCCTAGCGGATTTGCGTCATGTAGATAGCATGGTTATCATGCTCAGGCAATGCGTTATACCTTATATCCGATCCATATATATTCCTGTATCAACAAGCCAACTTGTCTCCATGCTCGGAGAACATTTTATGCGAGTCTCCACCACGAACTGTCCTAGCTCCATGACTGCCCCATCTTTTACATCCACTAGAACTGGACATCGCCACCAAAGTTGCAGGCAACCCCAGGCAAATACTTATCCATCTAACATCGATGCCCCGTGGCAACATATGTCTCACGCATTTTCATGGGCCGCGGAGCAGGAATTTATGAAAGGGGACATGCGGGGTATGAAGACTGAAGACTGGGTTAGGCAGCAGCAGACGTATTGCCATAGTAGCAGAAAGGACCTTTACAGTGTACCACGATCACCATTGGTCAAGTCACGAACGCAGGAATGGGAAGAAGTTATCTACGTTTATGAGGTTGGAGGGGGTGTACGGATGAGGGACGACCAAGCGCATCGAGTAGCACTAGAACGTGAGAAAGCAAGGGCACGAATCCAAGAGGAACTCAGAAGGATCGAAGCACGCTTTGATGAAAAGCGCGAGGCTGAGCGGAGAGAGCGCGTTGAACAAGCTAAGCGCAAAGCGCACGCAGAACTCATTCGAGAGAAGGAGAAGAGAGCCAGAGACCGCGCCAAATTGGACAAATTAGTTGTGGATGCTTGGACAAGTTACGAGTCACGATGGACATCGTTGATGACAAGTCCGGACCCTCTGGATTTCAAGACGATACCGTGGCCAGTAACTAAGCCTGCAAGAGGTCCTGGACACGTTACACCAGAAGCGATTGCGGCATTTCTATTTTCTCAACTGCATTCACCGCAGCTATCGCGAAAGGACAGGATCAGAAATGCACAGCTGCGGTGGCATCCTGACCGCTTTCGACGACTCATGGGACGAGTGAAAGCAGGGGACAAGGCGAAGGTCGAAGAGGCAGTCGGCATAGTTGCGAGATGCTTGAATGATTTACGTAATAAATTATAACCATAAATATTTTTATTTATTTCTACCCATCTCTATTGCTCTTTCCCTGACAAAATGTTCTCCCGCGTCTCCCGTCTCCCTCTGCGCCGATGCATGCACACAGGTGCACCAGCATCCAACTCTACAAGTTTTTTTGGCAGGACAACCAAAATCATCGTAGGGGTTTCCGTATTCTCAACTGCTTACCTTACTTGGCGGTTGAGAGAGAGTCGTCATATCGCTTCGGATAGCCCAAGCAGACACAATTGTGCGTCATTATGTAGAAATACAGTTGCTAAGTGTATTAGGGCTGACTTGCTTAAAAGCCGCACCGTATTCCACATCAAAGTCTTCATTATCACCAATACACTCAAATTCGCCCTCGGGACTCACCTCCAGTTCTGATTCACCTCCGAATGGCGAAGTACCTCCTTCTAGCACAGACTCAGATACAGGTACTAACTCTGAAGATGAAAAAAACGAAAACAAAGTAGATGAGCAGAGTTCGTCAGGTTCACCTGCCTCCGGAGGCGCGTTCAACCCAGAAACGGGCGAAATCAATTGGGACTGTCCATGTCTCGGCGGAATGGCTCATGGTCCCTGTGGCCCGGAATTTCGAGAGGCATTTTCTTGCTTCGTCTATTCAGAAGCAGAACCCAAGGGAATCAACTGCGTAGAGAAATTCCAAAATATGCAGAATTGCTTCAGAGCGCATCCTGAAATTTATGCTGACGGTGGGATATCTTGTTCTTTGTTTTGGTCATACGTATACTTATCGGTGACCTTTTTACAGAAATTATGAACGACGACGACGAAGAACAACCTCTACACCCAGAGTCCTCGAATACTGACAAAATTGATGATGACGCGACTCCTGAACTCAATACACCATCGAAACCTCCAATAGAGGGCGAGGTTTCGTCGTAAAACAACTTTACGTCCTCTCAAAAACCACATTTTAGATTCACACCTCCAAGACTATCATCTTATATCTATTTGGCATCGACTCACCTTTTAATCAATCCATTTACAAAACCGCAGCTCCCAACAATCGAAGCAGCTAGTTTTCAGCGAATATCAGTATATACATAGAGTTTTTACAGACGAAAGTAAGCAATATGGTACAACCCTTCACTGGAATGCATCAATCCATCCTGAAATGCTTCTCGATGACCTTGTCTACCAGTATATAACCATTCGTCGAGAACAACCTGGATCTCAAGAAGGGTGAAATATCGAAGATGTCGTGTTCCTTCGCCTGCGATACTCGAGAGTAAATACGAAGTTCCAATGATTGGTGGAAGCCACCTACCCTCTCTTCCAACTCTAATAGCTTGACTGTGACTTTCTCTGGTTGTTCATGGCGTTGCACTTGATACAATCTGGCTTTGTCTTTCACGAGCCCGCCAAGTAAGAACGCTAGCAACTCCTCGTGGTCTTTCGATTGTGTGAGGTATTTTCTAAATCCCTAAATAGCGAACGAAATTGACCATCAGCACAACAAAGAAGCAAAAAAAACCAGGACTTACTCTCTGCAATGTTTTCTTGATGCTCAACTTCTGTGCATTAACAAAACTGCCAACAGCAACCTCGATGGCCAGGTCAATATCATCCGCACGGACATATTCACGCAACGCCATCTTTGCACTAGCTTCGGCCATGCGAATCATACTCTCGAGGTGACGAACAGTGATAGGATAAGAGCCAGTCGCCATTGACTCTCGTCGTAAATCAGCAAAAAGTTTCGCCAGTTTCTCTTGATCGAGATCAAACAGTTTGGGTCGAATCTTTTCCCTCGCGTACATAATATATTTACGTAGAATGTCTTGGGATATAATCTGCAGCAATGGAGTCAGTACCTGGAGATATGTTTGAATTAGAACTGGACTTACATCGGCATCTAAGGATGTCCCAACTTCCATCTCCTCCGTCTCTTTGTCGAACTTGGGATGACTACGCAAGTGACTCCCAACCACAAATCTAGCCAACAATTCATCCATGACCGGGTCCACGTTATCTTTGACCACGCATAAAACGTCGAAACGTGATAAGATAGGCTCCGTCAACTCCACGTTTTGCTGAAACGGAATGGTCGGATTGTATCGTCCTCGGATTGGATTGGCAGCGGCGATAATCGCACATCGGGCTTGAAGACTAGTCACAATTCCCGCCTTTGAGATTGAGATGGATTGCTGTTCCATGGCTTCATGGATCGATGTTCGGTCTGCATCATTCATTTTATCGAACTCGTCAATTAAGCATGTGCCTTTATCTGCGAGAACTAGAGCGCCTCCTTCAAGGGTCCATTCTTGAGTGATAGGATCTTTGCGAACGCTTGCTGTGAGACCAACAGCAGAGGCTCCTTGTCCGGTAGCAAATACAGATCGATGTGCTGTCTTTTCAACATATTTGAGAAATTGCGATTTCGCGGTTCCAGGATCTCCCAGTAAAAGAACGTTGATATCACCACGAATGCGATGTTTATGATTGATATCCTTCGGAACGCCGCCAAAGAGCGAGAGGGCGATGGCTGTCTTAATATCCTCGTGTCCATAGATGGAAGGAGCAATCGATTTGATGATTCGTTTACGAATTCGTGGGTCACGCGCGAGGTTGCGCATTTCCTTTTCATCTTCCTCGGTCAACTTAAATGCGGCGAAGAGATCTTCCTTCTTGTTGACATGGTTCGCCTCAATGATAGTCGAGAAAACCGGAAATCCATTTTTGGAGTTGAGGGAAGCATCAAAATTATTGCGATAAACACCAGTCACTTCCTGTAATCATCATGAGATCACTGAAACAGGAAACTTATGTTATACTGACCACTTCTTCACCCGGTTTCGCGGTATCAATTAAATCCCATAAGAGAATGACCTCACGATGTCTCGGTAAGCGACCAGCGGGGACAGAGCCCGGAGACTCTTGCAGGGTCATTTTTTGGTAGTTGCGGTAAACAGTCTGCAGAATTGAAATTAATCTACCTGGGTAAGTACGACATATTATTACACTCACTTGCTCAGAATTCACTGTAAATGGACCTTTGCCTTCACAGTTTGCACAAAAGCTGATCCGGACCTCTCTTGATGCATCTTGATAGAATGGTCCTAAAACGGCCCCACACTTTCGACAGTCGAACTTGACATACTTGAGTTGCGGAAAGACGCCACTCCTTCTCGTGACGACACCAGAGATGCGGACCAGATTGTTAAGGTTGGCTCGACGCAAATCTCGCAAGGTCAAACTCAAAGGCAGGTCAGCGATTCGGACATGGACTTCCGAATGGATGCGTTTGTAAGATGGGAAGTAGACGAGGATTGCGTTGAGCGCTACTTCATCGAAAATTTCTAGCATGGCGGAGGGTGAGTTCGTCAAGAAGTAGGCCAAGATGGGTTTAGAAATTGCAAGATGCAGGTATGAGATCTCCAGTGATTCCGAATTGGCTAATGAAAGAGTTAAACGGAATACAAAGGCCAGGCAAATTTACTAACTTTCTCCCAGATGACGAATTCGTTGACCATAGACCGACGCGCCGTGATCATCAACGTAGGTCATTAAAAATTGGCGGAAGTGCCTTACGATAGACCGACGAACACGATCATGGGCAATCCATTCAACGATGGATTTGGCCTTAATGTCGCTTAATTGCTCTAACGGAATTTCCTGGGATTAGGATCGGTTATGAAGATACAAATACATAAACGAAGTGATGCCAAAGACTCACGTCTTCAACGCCGTCAAGATCGTCGATATCCCTTCTTTCGTCGTACTGCTTTCTTGTGCGCCTTTTCATGCTTGAAATACCCAATTGATCGTCCATAATATCGTCGTCTTCCATGTCGTCGCTTCCCATAAAAGCCGGTGCGCGACTTCTACGAGCAGCACGTTGGCCACGTCTCCCAGAACGTTCCATACGATCACGACGCGCCATTTTCATTTCTGCAGCTCGACGGGCGGCTGCTGACATTTCTTCAACACCCTCATTATCGTCAATGCCCGCATCAGAATATCTATCAAGAAGCTCATTGGGAGCATAATCTCTGCAGGAAATGTAGGATCAGAAAAGGGCCTCAAAAATGCCAAGGCGCTTACTCTTCAAGAAGTTCTGGACCAAAAAGGTCTTCACCATCGTCGTCTTCACCGTCTGCATCAATGTCGTTGACAATATCGCGATCATCCATGCTGTCATCTGTGTCTGAAAAGGGAGCAGGAGGAGAAGATGGTGGCAGAGATGACTGAGAGTTACGACGCGTCAGTGACGGTCCTTGGGGAGGAGAGGATGGGGGTAACGGAGACGCATCTCTTGGACGTTTGGAACCGCGTGAAGCCTGTAAAACTATGATTAACGCGTCTTTTCATCGCGATTCGTGATTCCTTACCATGGTTAATGACAAGAACGCGACTTGTCACAAGAATTCTGAGTTTGAAAGCGTGTTCAGTCGGAGCTTTATGTAATATCTACACACTAGTACTACGCATCATCTCCTCAGTAATAAGTTTGGGAAACTGAATGGGTTCTCTGTCCTCTACTCTTGAAAAAAGATAAAAATTGTAAGAGTAAGGAGACGCACTTTCGAATATCCCATACGTTTTCACTACTTTTTCCTAGGCGTCTGTGAGCCCACCACTCTGCTCTTCTACGAATCCATGCTTCATGTTGTTCCTCCGGGTGCATGACTTTGAGCGTCAAGCAAAACTTGAAATCATCGTATTTACGGTCGCATTCTTGTACTCTGTGTCCAAACCTATAAACGCTTTTGATTTGGTTGCGAATTACTATGCAGATGGTTAAGATTTGGACAAGATGGTAACGGAGACCCTTACGACTGCAGGCAAGATAGTCATCAAACGTACTAAGACAACCTGGTATGTCGCTTGGAGTAGGATGAAGTAAACGGAGGCGCGCTTCTTCTTGTTCCACAACTACCTTGAAATCTAGGTTGGGCATTGTTTATTTGGCGACTCGGAACAACTGAATTTATTTGAAAGCCGACTCTCACGCTACAACTCGCTCGAATTTCGGGGGGATAACCTCTCGTCCATGGCGTACCCTTTCGGTCGTCAACCTCTCAAAGGTCTTTATCTATTTTATCAATTCATAACCACAGTCTTCATTCGCGTTCCTCTTTGGGTTGTACTCAACATCCCCCGGTATGTATCTTACTCGGCCCTGCAGAGTATCTTACTAATATCTTATCATTCCAGTTCATGGCGTCCCAGGAAGACATGGACACTAAAGCGAACTATTCTTCTCAAACTCATTAAACATTTAATGGGGATGATCTCACGGTACAGTCCTGTTGCTATTATCGTTGAGTTATTTTTTTAATGGTTGTTAAATAGGACAGGTCGCTTATTCAAAACGCCAAACCATCTAGCTATAACTCCAGGCAAAGACGTGCAGGGTGTTTGGATTGGAGCAGCCAACCATCTCATCACTGGGGATCTCAAAATTTGGGCCAAGACCGCAGATGTTTCCTCCGTGCGTGTACCAGGGTATTGGACCCACAAGAAAGGCACTTCTATTAAAGTTGCCTCCCCCTCACAACTCGGTGAAAAGATTGTATATGCTCTGCATGGTGGTGCCTACGTCCATCAATCTGCCCATCCAACTGACCCCACTGCAGCAATTGTAAGAGGTCTCCTTCAACACGTCGAATCTGTAACGCGCGTATTTTCTTTGGAATACCGTCTGGCTGCTGGGAAGCCTTTCGAACCAGCCCATCCTTTCCCTACTCAATTGCTTGATGCACTCGCAGGGTATAATTACCTTGTGAACATCGTCGGGTTCTCCCCCAATGATATCATCATCGTGGGCGACTCTGCGGGAGGCAACTTAGCTCATGCTTTGACACTTTACCTAACTGAATACAAGAACACGACCGACGTAGCACTTCCCGCGCCTCCAAATGCACTCATCCTTCTCTCACCATGGGCTGATCTTGGAATGACGCATATCAATCTTCCTAAAGGATCCGCCAAGACCTTACACGCATCAGACTATATCAACATAAGCTACGGTTCCACTTATGCCACCGACGCATTCACTGGACCTCATGGACTTGGAATCGCTGAAATAAATCCTTACATCTCCCCTGCCTCCCTTGATCCAGGTCTCTACGTCGACTTCAAGAATTTCCCAAGGACTTTCATTGTTGGGGGCGGAGCAGAAGTCTTGATTGACTCTATCAGAACTCTCAAGGATCGCATGGTTAGAGACCTAGGCGAAGGAAATGGTGTTAAGAAAGGTGAAGGGAAGGTTCGCTATTTTGAGGTTCCGGACGGTATTCACGACTATATCGTTTTTCCTTGGCATGAGCCGGAACGCACAAATACCCTAGTAGAGATCAACAAATGGGCGTCAGCAACGTGATTAGATACGATCAGCATCTCCGTTAAACATACCCACCACGCAAATTAATCTAGTTTTCGTTCCTTGCTTGATAACAATGCTTGGGGTGTAAAGGTTTTAAAACATATATTCAAGCATAATCAACTTGAAGAGGGCGTAAGAATTTATATATTACACAAGTAGATATATTCGCAGTGACTTCCCCCAGATCTAATCAGTTTATAGTTTTGAAAGATTTAAAAATATCTCACAGACTCGGAGAGGATTGGAGCTCATCGCTGTTTGACATCTGCGCTAGTGTTGCTGCTACTGGATGCATGCAGGTGAGGTTCGATCTCGCCATTCTCGGCATCTCCAAGGCGAGAGGTGCCATCATCACGATAGAAGTATAGGGCTGGCAATGCAACGAACAGTGCTCCCACGATGTTACCGAGGAATGCTGCAATTAACGACCTTGTCATACCAGACCAAATGTTAATTTCCAGGCGCATTATATTGAAAAAAAGATACTTTTTGATGTATTGGGCGACCGTGAGCTGAAAGTAGAAAATTTAGTAGATGATTGTGAGTAGAGATGGGTTGACAGAATTTACATCGGCTCCAAACATAATTCCAAGAGGGACAGAGAACATGTTCGCCACAACTGAATGTAGTGTCGATTATCACGAATCATCTCAATGCAGTTCCCCTACCGTGGTCATAACCGCATGCGACGAAGATCTAGAAACCGGTTTTAGAGGTTGGCCGCACTCCGTGCGAGCAAGAAAATGAGCTTTACCCATATCGGAATCCAGATTGCGAAAATCTACGGTGTATATTGTAAGAAGTTTCTTTTTGTTGATCAAAGAAACTCACTTTCGAAACCGTGTCTCTCGCTCCCACCGCTTGCTATACATGGGAAAACGTCCATAACCGGTTAGCATGGCCAAATAGTAATGTGGCGTACCCAGATAGCAATGCAAACAAGCCAATTGCATCCTATCCCACGCAAAAATATCTGGTGCCAATGTGGTTGCACAGCTTTTTTACTTAGGGGGTAACATGGGTGATCGACTACACCCAGGAGCGAAGAGTAAAACTTACATGGCAAATTCCTGAATAAACGCGATATATGGCTGTGTCGATACGATTCCAGTGTCTGACCCAACATGAGTTACAAACGTGGGCGTATGTGAATTGAAAAGACTTACAGTGAACGAGGACGGCAGCGAAGAAAAGGCTTCCAGTCAAGTTTCCAAACGAAACTTGATATGATACTTTAGTTGGTAGGGAATTATGGAGTCGCGGGGACTTACCGATGATCCAATTCACGGGGAGACTCCACCACGGGATGGCACGTCTACCAACGGCCATAGGGAATGTCTGCACGATCGATAATCAGCGATCTTTGTGATGAAGACAGAATAAAACAACACTTACCATCATATTACTTGTCAGCAGTTCTTGTCCTTGTAGTACAATCCTTGAAATGCAGGCGTCAATATCCATGCAGGAGACTGCACAGAAAGACCGAACATCACCAAACCAACTGGGAACACAAAACCCCCAAGAACCTTGATTATGCTAGGGTTGGACTGGGTCAATCCAGTGGCGCCTCCTTGCAGAACTTCTGATAGTAAGCCACCGAAGGATAACATTGCACCTGCCATAAACTGAGAGCGCCCATTTATTGCACTAGCGAGGGTTTCAACGTCTTCAAACTCACGGCCTTGAAAAAAATGCTTTCATAGCGATCCCTATGCTTTTCAACAGCATGCCGGACCAGAAGCTGAGCGACTTCAGCAGGCTTGAGGGTGCTGGGTGGATCGTTAACCATGATGGGTGCGGAGACAATGCTAGTGGGGGGAGGCAAAGCAAGGAACGAGGGTCCAAAGAGGTGATTGGTTCGCTTCAAGAACTTGAAGCAGATAAGTGATGCATTTATAGACACGGCAACGGCGAAGCATCAGTGCCAAAAAAAAAGAAAAAAAGAAAGAAAAGTATCCGTAGTCCCCAATTAGTCACATCTGGATGGGGAGATGAAGCTAATAATTGGCACATGACACCAGCCGAGGGATTATTTTAAGCAATTTGAGTCCAACAAGGCTCAGAGGCGAGTGTCAGGTTTTCGTAGATGGGGAAAAGTATTCTCGCAAGCGTAGCAAGAACATTATTTACTGACAGAAGCCTGGTAGTTGGAGTAGGGCGATGTTACGCATGTTTTCAATGTTTGCAGAATTCTACTTAGGTCGACACGAGGCACGTGAAACCTTCGAAAAATCAGCCCCCAAATCCAAGTGTCGGCTTTTAAATGACCCGGAAACTGAATTTGCAATTTTTGCTGATGATGCCTGTACTTAAATATAGCTACATCTTGAGGATGCCGCAAAGCCGATGTATCTTTCATCGCGCAGCCTGAGTGCGGTACAAATGGTTTCGTCTGGGAGATTGATTTCGATGATCCTCTTGGTAGCGACGCGCCGAAGATCCACCAGGAACGTAAAGCGCACCACGATTGTGAGAACTTCTTTCCTTCCTGCGCAGATGGGTTGGAGGGGGAAATGTCTCCGGCTTGCCCTGGTCAGGCCCGGAGGAGTAGAAAATCCTTGGACGCCACGCTTCACGCTCATCCATTATGCTAGAATTTTTGAACTTTTCCACCAAAGCCTCCTTGCCTCTACAAGTTTATTGTTAGATTCAACGCGCTCCCATGCTAAACAGGACTGACTGATAGTTGGCATAACTCATCTGTAGAACCTTCTCACTTGAAAACATGTTCCTGTCATGTATGATGTCAAAAATATAACCATACCTAATGCAATTTTTTACTCACCATTTTTCTCCTAACCTCTGCTGTGCAAATCGAAGCAGATCCTGTACATGAATGAAATTAACGAAAGCGTAACCAACATTGCATCCTGAAAAAATGAGTCGGTACTCATCAGCATTGATATTTCAAAACAACAGATAGTGACCTCACCGTTCTGGAAGTCCATGCGAAGATACATAAAGTCGATCCTGCGCGGACAAACTTTGGCAATGTAAGCCTCAAGGTCCGCATGACTCATCTTATTCGGTATGTTCTTGATCATAACGGTAGTGCGGGTATCTTGACCATCCTCGATTCTGAAAAGGTTCAGCTGGTTACGATCCGAAACACCGGAGGGGATGTTATTCATCGAGGTGCCTATCTTGAGCTGAGAAGGAGAAGAAGCAGATTCACGGCTCGAGGGCGACGACTGCCGGGTAGAAACGTATATGGAATTTTTGGGTGGAATGGTCGGAACTGGCGGATGCGCCACTGTGTGAGACGGCTGCTGGATGATGTGCTGGTCAGGTGTCGACGGGTAATATTGGTGGCCTGCAGCGATGTAATCGTCACGGAGATAAGGGACAGGCGTTAAAGCCCAAGGCGTGACATTAGCAATAGGTTGAGGAAGATTGTGTGGTGGATAATAAAGAGCGGGTATTGGTGTTGGACTAGGCAGGCCATAGTAACCGGGGTTGAATGGAACGGCAAGCGAAGATCCTCGTGAAGGGCAGTAAAGACAAATTCCATCTGGAGTGTAACATGGAGAGATGGAATCAGGTCGATAGACCGGACTCCCTTCTTGAAAAACATTCGACGGACGCCTTTCCAATGGTCGGGATTCTTCCGCAGTTCCATGGCTTCCGGGTCCGCCATGTAGACCGCTCGGTCCTGCTTCATGATCGAAAGGAACAAGGCCTCTAAACGACGAATAGAAATATGGCGGAGATGAACTTTGATTAGAAATGATTAGAGGTGATGTGAGTGAAGAAGCAGAAGTTTTCGAAGAAACAGTTTGAAAAAAAGGCATTCTCATCAAGGATTGAGAACCAGCAGGGCCAATAGATAAACCATCGAACGATTTGCCAGCTGTAGAAGCGTTAGGGAACGGTATATCGCTGTCTCTGGTTTCTTTCACCGACCGACCAGAAACATTGATTTTCATCCCGAACATAGCTTGGTTATTGAGCTCTTGAAATGCGACATCGGCCTCTCGCAAATCGTAATATTCGACGCGGTAAACTAATGAAACAGACTATTTAAAAATAAGCAAAGCCTTGGCAGGCACAAAGCAAGTTCACGTACATCTCGATTGTCAAGGTCTTGCCGACTAAAAATGAAAGAGCGAACACCCCCGAAAGACTTGAGGATTTTGTGAAGTAAGGCGATATTGATCCCTCCTCGAGAGGTCTGAGTGTCCTCATTCTTCAAGTTGGTCGTCTCGGCCAGTTCCAGAGACTGTTCGAGAGGAGAACCAACGGGCTTTATGTCATCTTGATGGTATATCTTCTGTACGGTTAGATCGAAGGCGCCATCACTGCTTTCGATGAACTTTGAGTTTCCGATTATCTACAAAGCGCTTAGAATATAGAAGAAACAAAGTGCGGAAGCGCAAACTGTTACCTCTGAAAGTTCGTTCGAGGTGACGAATCGACAGGTGAGCCACATGCGCTGACCGTCATCATCCATGTCATCGCCTACACAAAGTTCTAAAGGTCCCGTACTTCTGGTACAAATAATATCCTTGGCGGCAATTGCATGTCGGATATCGAAGAATGCGAAAGGGACGATTCCTTCCGACTCTAGGTATCGTGGATGAACGCCCCGGATCGGACTAGCCAAATGACGGGATGTGGGTGTGGTACCTACTGAAGCAAGAGTAGTCGGAGTAGTATCCGACGATATGCGGGTAGGAATCAGTACATTAACGACTATCGACTCTAAAACCTCCAAGGAAATCTGTCGGTTCACGTTGCCCATCTAAAACAAAAAGGAGTCCAGTTGAAGTTGCGAACCTAAGTCACTATAGGGTTGCACGCACCAATAGGAATCGGGTGGAACCAAGGTCGGGGTCACAGATTTCTTCTTTAAATCCGACATCATCCAGATCGCGACCCTGCTGCACTGCTGCACTCGCAGCGGAATCTTGGCCGGCGGTTGTTCTGATGCTCGAAGACGGAGTGAGCGGAGGAGTTAGCAGAGCGTGAGGCTGGTCACGTTCGGTTCGTCGTCGCGCGTGAGTTTTCGGCAAAGTGGACGTTTTTCTAAAAGTTGGATCAATTGAAGCGTATTTGATATGACGAGGGCGCTGCTCGGTGCTGGACGACGCAGGAGGAGAGACGTCAATTCGTGACGATAAAGGTGGAGTTGGAGAACGTTGAAAATCATGAGAGTTGTTTGCTGCCATCTCGCGGGGTATGGGTCCTGAGTGAGGGGGAAACCTATAGAAAAAAATCAGGAACAGGAAGGAAGATCCAAAAAAGAGATATGATGAACCAAATGTTGGGCAGGGACGGAGAATGTTGCAATCTAGCAGGATGGATGCGGGGACTTTGGTCTGCTTGGAGGCGTTCAAGAGACAGGTGCACTTGGGAGACACCAAGATCAATACTTGATCGCGTTTGAGAGCAAGTGCTGGACATGGTAAGTGATAATGCAAGAAGACGCCCTCCTAAATTGGTTGGAAGGCTTTTGAAGAAGAAACGAAGGGTGTGCGTCTGGAGGAAGACGGCGAACAGAAAAAGCGACAGTGATGAAAGGAGGATAGAACAAGGCAGACGCTGGTTAAGGTGTTTAATTGACGTCAAATACGGCCGGAGATACCATGGATATGAGATGGGAGAAGTACTGGTCAAGAGAAGCTGATTAAGGACGAGCTTCCGGCCACAGATATGCAAAGATTTGCGGATCTGGAAGACGGTGTTCTGATGGCCTTAGGGCTGTCGTCAGGTCGATGAAAAGTAAAAAAGACAGGGATTGAATTTGTTGTATCGAATTTTGTGATCGCATTCCAGGCAGAGCCTACGCTTATGGTCGGTCAAAGTGCGCAGAAGTTGTGAGGCTCCGGCAGCGATGCCGTTTCAGTTAGCACCGAGCGATGCCATCCTTCTCAGAGACACTAGGGATATAGCGCAAGGAGTGTTATATCCGTTAGACACTGAACATTGAAATCGAGGAAATAGTTTCTTTCGTAACGGCGACGGGCATGTCGAGGACCTGTGATTAGATAAAAAGAAGCTTCTCATACGTCAACGATATGGTCGATTCTGGATGCAGCAGCTGCTTTTTTGGAGTATACCAATTGCCAGCCGGCAAAAAATGGATGATTGGGAGAGATAAAGTGGACGGAGAAGAACCGAAAAATATATTTGTTACGAAAATTCAAAGGACACTGAGGCGGAGGATCGACCATTGGAAACTTCAGGCCTGTGATCATCAGCCTGTGATTGTCACGTGTGTTATTTAATATTCCTGAACCGTACTCTCATTGCCAAGGGTCAAAAATGCCTTTGTATGAGATGTTATGTATCTCAGCACACGTCTCAAAATATGTCAGTGCAATCCGTGACTTTTATCATTATTTCGCTTACATTCAGGACAGCAACATATTCGTGAGCTTGTCCGTCAATCTGCAATGCATGTCATGAACTCGGGTGGCGTCGTTCGTAAAATTAACTCTTGGGGAACTCGCACATTGCCCCAAAAGATGAAACGCAATGGTCCGCTGCAGAGTGTTGGAGAGTGGGTTGAATATTACCATCCGTCCTTGTCATGTCTAAACCCCCGTCTATATAGTTATTGGACTTTGCATTTTGATGCAAGTCCAAGAACGCTACGGTCGCTAAACGGTATTATGCGTCGTGACCCCCGTGTTCTAAGGTGGACAGTGTTAAAACTTGCTGATGACTTGGAGGAGCTTGCAGAGCAAGGCCAGAAACTACAAATCCCTGCCAAAATACACCTGTGATGTCAATGACAGTTTCTGGACTGACCAGTCCATCAGAAACCGCGGGATAACGGCGTTCTCCATCCGAAGGCAATATACAATTCTTGCTCAATTCAACGCTGCTGGCGTAAACTTTGTAGGGAAATTTACAGTACTAGTAGAAATTATTTCATCATCTTACTCATATGCAATATCTCCATCCCAACCAGGAGCGACCTCTACAATCACGACTATGATTACCTCGCGTAGAGCCTGGCTTTCTAGAGACAGTAATCTACTTTCATATAATCAGGGCTTCTCGAGTACCCACGAAATCACATCGCTCAAGTTGTGGATAACACTGACTCGGCTGATGTCTTCGTCCATTTCTTTGTGCTCATGGTGTCCATCAGGTCCCTCCCGTTGAAGCAGCAAAGCATTAAAACCAGCGGCAACCGCACCGTTGTAATCACTGCATGACAGCTCGAGGTGAACACTGGTTCTATGAAGTAGAGGACGAACCAGATTAATTCATCCCCGATATGCAGGCACTCTTCAGGCCGGATGGTACTTTCCGTCTTCAGGTCTCCGTTTACAAGCTCTAATGCTTTCATAAAAATCTGCTTTGAAGGTTTCTCTATTCCTTCTTCTTCACTAAGCACAACGGGCTGAAGAGAGTCAGGAAAACTCAAGTCTTTCAGCACCTTGCCTACTACCATGAGTGACAGGTATAACTTAAAAAATAAGTCCAGGTGCCACCCACGTATGCGATTGTCGCCATTGCTTACGACTGCCGTTCGAATACCTTGTCGGTCATGGAGGTCCCGTACTGGTAAGATAATTAAACGAAACAGTCAGATAAGGGATACTGCTGACAGGGACTGACTTGTAGAAATAGCGTCGTCAAAGGCTTTGTAGCCTTCTTTTGAGCTAAAACGCGCCATAAGCGTTTCAACAATATCCGATAAATTTTCATCTAACGCTGACACCCCATTGGATTCATCGGAGGAAGGATTATCTTTACCATACATACCATGCCTACTACCTCCTCCCCCTATAGCTGTACGCCGTATAACATCACTCCACCATTGCTTAGCTCCCTTATCGTAAGATGGGTGCTCCGCTTGAACTTCCTTCAAAGCTGAGCAACATTTAGATGACGTTCTCGCAGGAGTCTCGCGCTCACCCTTTTTGAAAGACTGTTTTATGCTTTCTGGGGGAAGAACACCGAGAAAGGGCGCGAAAACTTGAGAGTATTGAACATGAATTGGGTGACGGGGAGTAATTATCGTATGAAAGGCATCGAACGTAATAAGTCGGATCCGAAGCATGTTGTCTTGGACAGTCACCATGCACTTGATGCATTCACTTTGCGCACTCGCTGGTTGGCTCTCTCTAGTTGGCATTGCGAATACCACACCTGTCCCGCACCCTTGCCTGGCCATCGCTGGCAAAAAATGGGTCCTCCCGCGAGAAGCTCGCGAATGCATGTCTGCCTTTCCGCTGGACCCATTGATCAAGGCAAATGTAGGGTTATCATTATCAGTGTCTGTGCTCCTCAAATATTGAATCTCCCAAGGTTATCGAAGTTGTCAACAAAACACTAGCATTCCATACATCTGTCAACTACCAAATCAAAGCACCACCCCCATTCCATAACGATGTTCGTGAAGACCTTGCCGCAGATTTAATCAGAATCAGCGAGCAAATTTACCCCTCGGATTTTGACTTTCATCTGGACATTTATCGTACTTTCAAGCGTGTTAATGACGGACATTGCGGCGTTTACAATTATTGTTATGATGGTATGGCTCACTGAGCTTGAGTTTGGTTTATAATGTTTGCTAATGCTTTGAGCAAGGCTTATATATCACATATCTTCCTTTACCTTTGGCTCTCTTGACTGGAGAGGATAATTCTCAACACGTTTATATCAGTCCAGAAGCTTTCAAAGTTGCCTCGGCCGAATTTAAGGATGAGATTGAGTTTTGGCAACAGGTTCTCCCAGGACACCTGAAAGGGCAGCTTGCTTCAGTACTTCTTTTTTCTAGCTTCTCTCGATGCCATCAGGCTGATGGTTTACTCCTGGGTAGCTTTCTGGAGCAAGAGTCTTATTGATCAATGGGAGGGAACCCTTCGTTGCCGTCAATGAGAACGCCAAAATAACCGGCGGCTACCAATCTTTTGCTACCCGCCAAAACTCGTGCGTGACAGTACTTACGAAATACCCTCATGCCTCTGACCAATAAATCTTCAGGTTCTTTTCTAGTTATAGAAGAGGGCTTGACGGGTGGAATTACGCTATGGGGAATTTTGCTCAGCAAGTACACCCTCTCGTCGACTCTGTCGAGCTTACAGTACGGCGTGTGAATAGTACAATCATCGACACATTTTCAGTTCGTATTCTGCATTCAAAAATCCTAAACTTTGATCTTGACTCCTCTGTAGCTTCCCTACCGTTCACGCTTTGGATCAGCCTCGAAGAACTTTACTGACGCGGCATCATATCGAGCCAACAACTGTATTGCGACTAACCAGACTAATGGCATCGATTTATACAGCGATATCAATTCGTTAGAATACCAGCAGACTCCTCCGCCAATTGCACATTTCCAGCAGCAGCCGTCCGTTAATCCGGACGATATCCGTAAGGAGGCATTGAATGTGTTGCTGGACGGCATGCCCCTTTCAGACATCGAACTCCCAGAGGAATTGCAGCCAAAAATACCTGCTTTGAACCAAAGTTACAGTGTCGCTCAATTCTACCTATTAAATGGTAATATTACGGGGGTCCTAGCACTTGGGAGCTTCTCGGCCAACAACTTCACGGCTTTTGGCCTCAGCTTGTTGACTGGACTCCAAGAGCTCAAAGCGTCAGGCGCCAAACAACTGATTGTTGACGTGGTATGACATCTACTGTGTTATCTCGACTATTACATGGACTTATTCTTAGTTATTACGCTCTCAAGACTAATAATGGAGGAGGTGATGTGATGCTTTCTTGCTATATTGAGGCTCTATATTGAACTTCCATCAAGGTTATATATGCATCGCTCATGTAAGTAACCTCATTCTCCTGCAATACTTCAACAAACGCTGACTGACTTTCAGTGGCTTCATCGCATCGCAAGTCAAGTGCCTCTGAGAAAATCAGAAAATCAGAACTGACTCAGACTGATCTCTCATGCAGATTATCGGACCGAAGGATAGTACGGAGCCTCAGGCAGGCCTTGACACGACTGCTCGTGCTGGTCCACTGGCTCATTTGATTGTCAGAGCCATTGTAGATGGAGGAGACCCGGAACAGCTATTGTCATATAATGCAATTCAATGGTCCAATGCTTCCCATCATCGGTTCCCTGTCGCAAGCGATTGGTTAGAGCCTGTTCCTCTGACTGTCAATGGACACAAAGATTACTTCAGCCAGAGGTATGTGGGGTCACGATCATTTCTTGAGATTTTGGTACTAATCATTCATAGACTGGGTCAAGAATGTCAGCCATTCAGATGGGATGCGCCTACTGCTGGCCTTTTTGACCCAGCAGACATATTGATTGTATCGAATGGGCGGTGAGCAATATATATATGGCCTTGTCCTCTTTTTTTAATTTCCGCGTAGATGTGCCAGTTCCTGTTCTCTTTTCAGCGTATGTATGCTAATGAGATTCTTGCGTCCACATCAGTTGATTTTCTGCAATCACTTCTAGATTACGATGGCAAAAGAGGATGGAGTGCGAACCGTTGTGGTTGGTGGAAAGATCGATATTCCTCAGCAATATTGTGGGACTGTCGGCGGTCAATCAACGCATTTTGCTATGGTAGACACCGAAATCAAGGCATGTTTCGTTCTAACCGCTTCAGACATATACATATCATCTGAACATGACTTGATAGACCACCAAACTCAAGAAACACGAGCTTGCTCCGCCAGACTTGTGTGTAAATCATTCTATTACCTTCTGACTCAGTCCTTACAGAACATGCTTCAACCAAGTTTGACAAACAGTGTACAAGGTATAACTTGGAGGCTTGGATTCGGTATAGACAATCCTGAAGAACCCGAAGGTATGAACCATTGGTTTCAAAAGCTTGTGTGTCATGATTCAATATCAAAGCAACAGAGTGGCAGATACATCCAGCCGATATAGCGTTCCCCTTGACGGCAGAAACGTACGTATCGGCAGTGTCACCCATTTCCTCATCTGACCTTGCATCGTCAACGCAGAGTTAGTAATCCTGTTGCAATCTGGGAAAGTCTCGCACGACAAGCATTCACCAAACGGCCAAGGCCTGAAATGCGTCTCTTCCAAGTGCAAACAAGCTGACAGCCTTATGGTTTCAATATCAATGGTGTTGGGGGGGTCTTGAATATACTTACTTTATGCTTGCGCATCTGAGATTTAGGCAAATTTTCCATGAATTTGAAGTCTAGACAGCAATAATCTAGACCGAGAGTTGCAAACCATTGCAGCCGAATTTGAATCTTCGTGTTCAGTCGTCCTCTTCTACATCACCAAACTCGAACATCCCAGCGCGGTTGCGTTTGGCCTCTGTCACTGAAGCCTGCAATTTTTTGATGACTTGCGGGTATGCAGAGAGGTATTTACAGCCCTTCCGGTCTGTGACGGCCAATCCCTCATTTACCAGGTCTGCATTGATGCATGCTAAAGGATCTTGGGTCACTAAGGGATTTGAAGGGTCAATAAGGCGAAGATGAAGCAGAGTGCCTTCTTTGTGATCGATGTTGGCGACAAGTTTGCGCCCTTCGCAAATTGCTCTGAAACGATCAACTGCCTCAGAGTGATAGTCACTGTTGGAATCGGCGAGTTTGACAAAGCTGAATCAAAGAAAATATCAACATAAAGTGAATACAAAAAAATGACGAAATTTACCTTAGGCGTGAGTCATGTGCTTGTCCTGGCAAAGAACGAAATTTGGGATCCAGTGGTCGTATGTTCGAGAAGGCGACAGTATCTTGGTTACCATAGTCAATAAAGGTAACTTCTGCTTCTCTCTTCAAAGGAGACGAGCGACGGATTTTGGCTCGATACCAAGCTCCATCGGAAAACTTGGCGGAAACTAAGTCCCCTCCTTTGGGGACAAATCCTGGTGGGGCCGCGCTCGTGGAGCGATGATGTATAGAAAACTCTCGCATAAGCTTTTCCAATGAAGCAATACCTTGATAACGAGAATTATTTTTAGTCGCCTTTGAGTCCTTGATATTCACCGACCTTCTGTGTTAAGAATTTGAACGGAGAATGCAAAGCCATTTGTGGCCCGAACGTCACTGACGATGACATCGAGGTATTCGGATTTCAGAGGACCTGCTTCGGCCTCGTCCTCCACAATTTCAGCAGCCTTCGAAGCTTCTTCGTCATAATTGCTCCAAATCTATTATGGTTATTTTGGTGATCAGCTTGGGCCTGGGCGGCTTTAGTTGTTCGCTTACATTTCGCCTTGCTTGCTTTGCCTCTACCTGTCATGTAATCATGAGAAGATTTTTGGCCCTTAGAAAGCAGATCACTGACCTCTGCATCATACAACTGTCGCGCCCAAGACAAACCGTCGGCCGAAAATGGATGCACTGTTGCCAAACCCTCTTTGACTAGAGTTAGAGCTGCATTCTCTGCCTTATTGAGGTAGAGAGAGCCAATGAAGCCTCCGGATTTATCAATGCTGTCGACTTCGAATTCCACATCTCGCTGCATGTACCTGCGTGAAGCGAATTCAGATGATTCGGTTCCATATGGCTCGCCTTTCTCGGATGCACTACGGGCAGTTCTTGGTGCGCGAATGCCTGCATATAGATAAAGAGATCATAAGGAAAGCGGGAGAAAGCATCTACGAACCAGCAAGCACCAATGTAATGGTTTGGTTGTCTTTGGGAAGGGATATTCTATAATCAAATTTAGCTAATGTAGAAATGAACATTCAATGTACCGACGAACTTGAATCGTGATCCGGCAGCCACGTAATCCACGACAGCAGGTATTCTTCCCAACCGCTTGAAACCGTTTAAAAATTGAGCGGCACGGGTACTTGTCTGTTGGATATTTTAGTTGTATATTTCAATTTTGATAAAACTTGGACTGACTTCTGAGATATTGAGGGGTTGTTTGGGAGGCGGGTTTTCTTTGCCGGAATGAATCCCTCGCGTATCTGCGACTGCTCTAACCATGTACCAAATGATTTCAATATGGGTGATCGAAGGAAAAATGAAATCAACACTAACGCCTGCTCTGCGGCCATCAGTTTGTCGTAATCTGAAGACCTATCCTCATCGTCACGCTTATGACGCACGACACTCGCCAACCCCTTCTCAATGAGTTGTTCTGCGATATTCCTACAATTGAAATATTCAGTTCGTTGAGATGGTGGAATGTCGACGGAAATCCTACAAGTTCTGGCCTCCATAACGAATAGTGGCACATTCGCGTTCTTCAAATTCACCTTCACGTGGGCGAACAAAGTCGATATGAACCTTGACGTGTTTACCAATAAGTTTTTTTCGTAGGAATTCTCGGGCTTCTTGGGCATAGTAGGTTTGACGAGGATCCGAAAGTCTGGGATGATGCATCAGAATGGGATAAGAGAAGGGAAAACTTGACTTACTTGGGCCCCCGAGTGGAACTTAACTGTAAGCGCCGCTCATTGCCTGTGTCCTTTTCAACAACCGAAACTTGATCTCCGCTCCAAACACGGACGATGTTAGCATCGTAGGACCGAGCATGTCCGTCGGAAACAGCAGTATTTGCCTTTGCAGTCGAGGGCAGAGTAAGCGAATTAGCATACAGGCAGAGTTTTTTTTCCTTGGCGACTTTTTCTGCCGCTCGCAGTCGTTCCATGCCGCCGCTACTTGACAGCATACCTGCATGCCAGTCAACGACGCGAGCTAAACCTACAGCAACGAGATGCTCGGCCACATTTCCAGCCGGATGTATGACTAATGAAAAACGGTAACACGTTTAGCGACCTGCTGCATGCTCGGGTGCTGACGACTTTACCTGTTCCAATAAATATACTAGCAGGGGGTGGAGGTGCTGCAGCATTGACAGCATTTTGAAACGGAATTGCCGTTGAATTCGGTAAAGATAATATTTGTACCCGGACGGGGCGTTGAAGTAGACGGGATTCTGTGAAGAATTTTGCCTTGCGGAAGAAAATAAAATGCCAAAATGAAATTAAAGGCCACATGGACTCACCTCTTCTCCGCAGGGTTCCGAAAGTTCGCCCTGTTTTGTGGATGCACGAGCACTTCTGACGCCTGCAAGTGCAATGTTCACCATTTGGTGTTCTCCATCGGGCATGAGCAGGCGTACGCGCAAAGTTGTGCCGTCCCGAACCTGTTCAACGATGGCTAAATTGCAATATCGAGATATAATCTTAACAACTCAAGTGAAGGAGACGCGCTCTTACCATCGATAGATTTCCCTTTCCATTCAGTGACAAATGCATGGGAGTCAACGGGCATCATGTAGTGGACTGCGCGCGCCTTCGAAGAGGCTAAGTATCAGAAAAAAAGAGCTGATGCAACCAACCTGCTGGCCATGAGGATTCCATATCCCTTTTCCCGCTGCCTTGGCTTCATTTTCAATTTCCTTCTTTTTGTTATCTTCGTCAGTAGGCTCTCGCTTAATCTCTTTCAATTTCGCCCAGCCACTCTTCAGTAATTCCGAGGTCAGATCTACTCCCGCGACTTCAGCATGACCGAGATCACGAGGGATATCATCATTGGAAGGTAGGGAATGAATCGACGTAAAAGATATTTCCTTGCCGACTGTGAGTGTGCGAAGAAATTCGCGAGATTCAAAAGCCCAAGGCTGTCGTTCATGAACATTTATTAGTGACCACTGACCTCAATTCATTGAAGGATGATGGGCACACCTCGTCCTCTCTCGTCGATGTACCAAGACGAGGGGCTGCCAAGTCAGCAAGATGAAACACACTGGAATTTGTTTATTGAATAAATGTTGAGGATGTAACATTTAAGCATCCCACGCACCGTTCCTTGGGAGGTTGACCTTGTGGATTTGGACGACCGCGTAAAATGAGAGAGTCACCAGATATCACAGCTTCATAGAAACTATTAGATTTTGTTATAATTTTTGGGGATGCCAATAAGTACATTTGACGATCTACCGAAAGAGATATTGTTAATCAATTGTATTTTGACATTGATGTTATGTGCTTACAGCTTTCATAGACATTTTGGGAATGAGATAGAAGGACGATTGGTGTTAGATTGCAAAGGTAAATCTAGAACAGCTCGAAGAGTTGTCAGACAAGCACACTGTTTAAATTTAAATAAGCTGCCAGCGACAAACTTCAAAAAAAATTAAATTGGCCAAAGGTGTCGTGACCACAGATTCGTGATCACGCGACTTTATTGTCACATCTATGTATAATGTAAGGTTCTGTTCAACAGCGTGCTTGTGGCAGCATACTCTATTTGAGAAACGTTATCCTATACTAGTAGTACTGGTCAATTGTCCACAGGTCTGTATGGCTTAACTGCGAAAGAGAGATTATGTCTACTCTGAGGGCCACCCAGGAGTTCTTCCAAATCATCTAGGCTCCCACTTCAAAAGAGGACCTTGCCTCTTTTCCTAGTGTTTCCCCCAGAACCATGCCCGCAAGGCTCACTATGTTGCGTCTGGAGACACAGTGGATGTTGACCTTCTATGAGCAGATGACCGCAGAAAGCGATCTACCCGCGGCATGCAAGGATCAGCAGCTATTGAGTACCGTGGGTCGATTAAAAACTTCCAGGAACCAGCTTCAAAAATTTGAGGCTCGCAGAGACCCAACGCGTCAATCCACCTTTAGTTTCTCCAGCAGGTGAAGTGATTTGTGACCACTCCTTCGGATGCTCAACGTCTTCAAGAAGCCAAGGATGCGCCTATCTCAAGTTATGGCTGAAGAACAATGTTAAGATCTTTAGCGCTTACCTTGATCTCGGGCAAGGTGATCCTTATTTTAGGATCTTTCTGAAGCATATACCCTAGTAGATGGATGCTATTCGAGCCCTCAGATGACGCGTTTTTGGGTTGCAGCTGCCGTACACCAGTGGGGATGCAGTCAGCGCCCATGTATTCACCAACTGGCCATTCTTGTGTACAAATTTGGTTATACAACACAAATTCGTTATGGTGGATGTTTTCATTTGCAGATGCAGGCACACTGAATGGTGTGCGTCCAAAGAGAAAGCAGTAGAAGGTGGCACCTAGAGACCATATATCTATGGCTTTGGTGATAGGGGGTCGCTTCTTGGGAATTGTGCTTGGACCGATAGTTGGATTGGAATGACTCCCGATCGAGCTTGGAGATATTGTATCATAAGACTGGGAAGGAGACGGGTCTGAAGCGCTATCAAACCAAACTACCTCTGGTGCAAGAAAAGAGGGCGTTCCTGCCCTTTTCAATAAATCAGATCCGGGAAACAGGGAAACGTCGATATCGAAATCAGAGCGAGGACTTGGTTGTTTTCCTTTCCTACGTGTCGGAGGAATGAAATGGGCTGCGCCAAAGTCTATAATCTTCACTGAACGGCGGTCTCTAGTGTACAAAATATTTGCAGGCTTGATGTCGCGATGGATAATGCCTTCGTGGTGTACTATTGAAGCAAGGGCTTGACAGTGAGTTTCAAATATCGATCAGACAAAGTAAATCACGAACAATATTCCAGGCCAAGGATTGTATCTCGCATAATACGTCGCGTTTGTTGTAGCTTAAGTAAGGGCTTATGGTCAGTGTCTGACCATTCGACAGGTCCACCTGCTAGGTACTCCATGACTAGTAAATGAGAAGAGTATAACTAACCGCTCAGTCACGAAACTCAAAGTAACGATGGTTCAAATACCCACCCATGTATATCTTTTCTGCTTGAGGGTCGTCTATGACCTCCACTAAACGGACCAGATTCATATGTCGACATTTCTTCATGATAGCAATCTCTTTCCGAATGTTGTTCATGGTGCTACTCATAACTGGCGCACCATCCTGACCTTGGTTTTGTTGGCAATTCTTCCTCAGCAGTTTGATTTTATCGCGAGGATTAGTTCGCCTGATAGCTTTGACCGCCTGAGAAGCATTATTGAGTTAAGAGTCAAGACAAAGTCTAGCAGAAAGAATAAGAAGCAGACCAATTCATATCCACTAGCTTCAACCTCACAAATGTAGACGTCTCCGTGCTTCCCTCTCCCAATCTTCTCGCCGCGAATATACTGGTTGAGCTTGCGACGATGGTTTGAAAAATCATCCAGGACCACCGTCGTTCTTACCAGATCTTGAGGGTGAAACATAAGGATGGGGTCTTCCTCATCGTAGGACTGCATTGTCGACGGAAGATGGAAAGCTGTGATTCGTGGTCGAGTTGTGGAATATTAGTTAATTAAATCGAGTATGGTCATGAAAGAAGTTGGCACTGGCTTGCCGACCTTGCCGGCATACGTCTGAACTTTGCACACTTATGTTAGAATATATATACAGTTACGTTTCGACAATTATTTAGTGGTCTAGTTTGTACGTTCTATCTGTGCACGCCAGCGAAGACAGAATGGACGTAGACTCTCGATTGATGCTAAGGGACTCTGAACGCGAAAAGGCTTGCATGCCGATTCTCGAACGTGAATACAACTGATTAGTCGAGCAGCTATCCCAAGCCGTTATCCCAAGCTGTATGTAGCGGTATGTGCGATCAGGTCAAGGGGAAGCCTATTTAAGGATCATCGGCGCTATTGTCTTTGTCGGCAATGGACAACATAGGGGATAGTCTGTCGGGGCAGAAGATGCACTGACTCAGACCAATTTCATCCGACATATCGTATCTTAATGGCTCCTGCACGGTTTCGAGCTTCAAGCGCTTTCTCTTTTGTCAGCATCAACCATTTAAAATGTGATGGGGCAATGCACACCTTTCAGCTCTTCTGCTTCTTCTCGTTGCTCATAGTCAAGCACCAGGCGTTTCAAATGTTGTTGCTCCACTTTGTCCTGCATCTGGGCAGAGCGAGTGTGAACAGCCAAGGCAGACGCCGAAGGAACAGCAATTTGGCGAGTCTGAAGAAGGAATTTTAAACCTTGAACAGAATAATATAAATATGCTTACATGCTGCTTATTGCCACGCTTGGTGATCACAGTAAAATTCATTGTGCCATATCCATTGACTGACTGTGCTTCAGAATCGTCATCCTTCTCATCCACTCTCTTCTTACGAATAGTTGGAGGAAGAACGGCAGATTCCCAGAGAGCAAGAGCAGTCTTTTTGTCAACCTTTCGAGATTCGGCCGAGGTATCTGTAACCATCTTTGCCAGCTCCTTAGCAAACTCAGCTTCAGCTTCCTCAGAAGGACCAAGATGCTCTTGGAGGCTATTACTGCCAGATAGTATAACATCTTGGTCAGGAGAAGGGGGACGGTCTTCAATCTGAGATATATTTGGAGTTAGTGACCAATGCTAATCACTCAGAGCGTGACGTACCGGCGAGTCAGATTCACCGAGTTCTTCTGCGTCCTCTTCAACTCGTTTCTGCTCACTCCTCCTTTCGTCTTCATCCTCGCTGTCATCGCCGCTATCGTCTGCTATTCACATGATTTGAACTGACAATAGAAAAGAGACAAAGATTCGATCAAAATACCTGTGGCCTGATATGCTGAATTGAACATCTCGTCAACTGCGATGGCGGCTTGTTCGAGGGTCTTCGCCATCTCAATTTTAGGTCTTACAGCCTGTTTAAAACATTTAGTTGGTATCCTAATCTAAAGACTAAATACTGACCTCAAGAGAATCAGAGAGCATAAAGTCAACATCCATAGGGAGGGGGTCTTTGCAGTGAATGTAATACTAAATCATTAACTATGAGGTTGATTGCATTCTGCAGCTCAACGGCTAGAACTCCTACCTGAAAGAATATCAAGAAATTGTCGAGCTTTTTCTTTTGGGTCCCACGATCGAAACACATTCCACAGGTGTCAAGTAAAACACACACAAGGCGTACGCGGAAAAAGTCATCAGGCATATCTAGCGGCACCGCTTGATTTGGTAGGGGCCTAGAGTCAACTGTACCAAAATCAGCATCCTATTGAATGGATAGCATGGGAGAATCGTACCATGCCCAAAGGTCACAAGGGACCACAGAGTATCAAATATAATTCCAGAACTCAATAGTCGATAGATGTATAGTTCTCCAAGGTACTTGATTGTTGCCACCCTTCTTTGGTTCGTGCTGTAAAGGTTTTGTTCGAGACCTCTTCGGACATCCTCTAAGATTTGGTCGACAACTGCAATGGCAAAGGCGGGCCGGTAACGTTGCAAGTCGTACGTCAACATAGCCAAAAGGCTGATATTGCTGTATTTGATTTTCCAAGGTTTTGTGAACACTTTATGAAGGGTGCTCTGTACCTCGTCCCTGTCCCAATCCAATTTGCGGACGAGTTTGAGAACCTTGTCAATTGATTTCTTGGCCAAGACATCATAAATTAGATGTCTAATAAATAACTCCGTCGGTGTGCGAATCTTTTCTTGTCTGGGGGCACGCTCAGGAGGGTTACACTGAAGCGGGGTCAATGGCAGTAGTCAAAGAGAATGCTTACTTACTTGATAGTAAGCATTCTCCAACAACAACACTTGACGCTGATCGAAATGTTGCATGCTTTGCTTGCGCCGCATAAGTTCCAGCTGAAAAGTATAGTGTTGGAGCAAGAGAGCTTCATAACAAGTAAAATACTTGCCATTGTTCCAAATCGTTCTGCTGTTTCTTCACTTCTGAGCAAAAATCTGCCACAACCTTCCAAAAGCAGTGCGATGTTCTCGACGTTTGTTCCAGAAAAGTCATCCAAACAAACTTTGAACATGTGTAGAATGATGTGCGGAGGAACTACTCTGAATTTGGTGAGATTTGAGAGGAAAATAATGTTCTAGCATAGAGATAAGCTCTTGAATGTCGTCGTGAAATCTCTGTGACATGCCTTCAATCTGACCTCCGCCAATTCCTTGACGACATTTTTTTTCCGCTGCAGGTAGCGAAAATCTTCGTCCAACTGACCAAGAAGCAAGTTTAGTAAACTAGAAGGACCAAAGAAGAGAGCGGTATATTTACAAGCGAGACAACCTCTGTCCCAATATCCGGCATGTATTTATTGAGTGTCGCAATAAATCTTGAATAGTGAGGTAGAAGGTCCGTTCTGTTCTTAGGCACCTGTGACATAAACTTAATGACCAGGTCAGCATTGTATCTACCCACTCTCGTATTCTTGGACCTACACGAATGAGTCTCTTGCGTGCAGCTTTAGAATTCAAGAACGCGAAATCAATGGAAGCTTGGTCTATAAGAGCGCGATTGGTTGCATCAGGAAGTCGGACTAGAAGCGCGGTCAATAACTGTGAAGGCCCTTGAGGTGCCATGTGAGGGGAGAGTGGAGGTGTAAACGCTTTCGGTGTGCCCGGGGTTGGCGTTGGCACGCTAGGCAAACATCAATAAAATAATAAATAGGTGACAGGAACGATACTAACTCATCGTCCTCTTGGTCTTCGAGTTTTTGTTTGACAGTACTATCCTCGGCTTTTCCTCCTAGTCTCTCAAGCTCTTCTTCAAGTTTTCTAACTTCTTCCCTTTCCCGTTCTAAACGCTCTTGTTCGAGTTCTTTGGCGTCATCCTCTCCCGCCTCATATGTTCCCTCTACGCCGAGAACACTGGCCGGAACAAAATCTTTCAAGTCCTGGACGTCCTCAAAGAAACGCCTTTCCTCTTCATCCTCCCATTTACCACCACCAGCCACAATCTCATCGTCTCCCCCCAACAGTTGGTTGGAGTTCGAGCCGATGAGGATGGAATCTGATTTCTGCGATGTAGTAGGAAGCGAAGGAAGGGGGAGATAAAGTAATTCCGACAACCTAAGATCACAGCTGAATTGCACAAGCCTACTGTATATTGAAACATACTCACGATTGACAGCTTGCTAACAGTTTTTCGTAGCCCTTGGTCATCTTCTCGTATGCTTGCTGACGATCCTCAAATATTTCACCGGAGCGTATGTACGCTTCGTGGTTTTTCTTGTCTTGTTCTTGGAGCCGCTGAATGTGGAGGAAATTAGGTACTCGTCCTCGAAAGTTGGCATATCTCCCACTTTATGTTCGATGACTAACTTCTTGCATACGTTATCAAAATAACCTTCACACATGCGCTTGAAGCGGTCACGAATATCTTGCTCCACTAACTCTTCTTCTTCCCGGACCAACTGAGGAAAATGTGCAATTTCATTCTCTCGTTGAGACTGAGCACTTGACAAGCTGCCCGGCTCTGCATTAGTTGGTATCTGTGAAGTTGGAGAAGGAGTCGCTAGTCCAAGGAATGGTCGTGAATAAGCCTTTAAAAATGTTGTTAACAACGGCAAAGAAGATAAACTTGGATCGTTGGACAACTAATTCAAATATTGAGTAATTTAGGCATAATTACTGTAGAGTCTGAACTCACCAATTCCTTTATCGCTTTCATCATCCACTCAGCACCACTTTTACCAGAACCATCTTTGATGATTCCAACCAACGCTAGTTCCGAGCACACACGGATTATGGGACGCTGGCGTGTGACGCGGGCCGAATCCTCCTTCTCCCGCTGTTCAGGAGCTAAAGCCGCTAACGAAGCTCGGGATGGGGCGCTAAGAGACGAAGACAAATTCGCCACCAGCGTGACAGTGAAGGCATTCGGAAAACGGCAGTGCAAAGCTGAAATAATCTGAGGTTCTTTATTAAGCCGAATGAAGATGGATCGTGGAAATCTGTAAGCACCTCGACCGCGCTCCAGACATCCTTTTCTGTCTTACACCTGGCAAGGCCTTCGACGACAGCCCCTGCCACTTCGTCAATATACTTTTCGAGAGAAAGTGATTCAATATCTTTTAATATTTGCTCTCGATTGTCACTAGCCATTGATTGACGTATACGCTTTATTAGTGTCGTATGACGCTTGAGAGAAGAATCGAGCTTGGCAGATTCTTTCAAGAAGAAAATTAAGAACGTGAAATTAAGATGCAAGTCATGACTAACCTTGCAGACTCGGAACTGGCGCCAAGTTCAGTTGTCTGAGCTTTACACGCTTAGCATGACGAGCCCTGTCATCATCTAACCTGGGAGCTCCATTGGCACCTAAATCCATTTTAATTCTCCCTGTATAGAGGATGTAAGTAGAGAAGCTACAAGTAGTTGATCACAAAGCCGTTCGGGTCATATTACATAATTATCGGGCATTATTTAACTTGAAGTGACTCCTTCGCCTGATCCACTACTCAGATGGACGACTCTGATGACTATGTCTTCGATGACATTATTCTGGACGAACAAACCTTGGCCACTCTCGACCAGCAGGAACGCAAGTTCTTAGGCGAAAGCAGTCTTGCCGCTCCAACTTCAGCAAGTGGACCCGTAAATAAAAGGTTTAAAACGAACAATGGCTGGACGCCAGGGCCCGGTGCGGACATAGGCCTTGGAGTTGACTACGATGAAATGCCGGAAATTTCTTTGCAACGCGACGGCTCATACGGTGTGGGCTATCCGGTGAATGCGCTGACTGTATCGATGTCAAAGCTCCCCGAACGGAAATCTGAGCGCTCGGTTCCATCTGATAATTCTTCTGTCACTTATGGCCATCTAGAAACAGATTTTTCGCGAGGACTTACTCGAGCGCAAAATAGGTTATCGGATCCCTCGACTTCTCGTCAAATTTTCTACACCAACCGCCAAAAGTACACATCAAATACCGAAAACTCCAGGACGACTTCATTCCGCCAAAGCGAACCAACTGTCGTTGACCATGGAGCAAGTACATCTAATTCAAGTCAACTCCAAGCCCAGATGTCAGAATTGCAGAAGAAATTAGACGAGGTTGGCATCAGACTCACCTTCTTGTATGTCTTAGGTGTCCTTAAATATATACCCAATATAATGTCTAGTTGCGCGAAGAAAACTCCAAGATACAAACAGCTTTGCAGGATGCGATTGATGTAAAACTTGCTAAAGAGGGAGAAGTCAGTATCCTCAGGAAGAGCATAGAAAAAGTTTTTCAATTTTTCAAGGAACGACTCTCTATTCTAATGACTCTCCCTTAGACATCTCAAAGTCATGCAGCCCAGATAGCGCAATTAAAGGCTGAGAAGGAGAAAGTTGATTTAAAACAGGCTCAAATGCAGAAGGAGATGAAAGATGAATTGGAACGTTTAAGGATGCAGTTTGTTTTCAAGGTATGCTACAAGCAATTTTATTCCAATAACTTGAGGCTTACTATTGCGCTCAGCAACAAGAATTAGAATCATCCATTCGTAGACCTATGGGTTCAGTGCGTGGCAAAAAGGCTGTCCGAGAGTTACCTTCAACGCCTCTCCCAATACCCCACGCCATGCGCAGCTGGAACTTATCTGACGCAGCAAACTCACGTAGAGCTGTGGAAGATATTCCCATACGAACCCCGCAAGTACCACCTATTTTGAAGATATCTCCCAATAAATATCTTCGTAAATCACCTGAAAAACAGAGGAAACTATCCATGCTTCCCGGCTTTCAAAATGCATTTGAAACTTCGACACCAATGAAATCACCAAGCAAGAGATTGAACAAGGGCAAAGGGAAGATGGAATATAGTCCGCTAGCTGTTGATTCCACATTTTACAATACCTCTCGTGATCTTTCACAACAAAACCTCGATATTTTGCAATTTCCTCCCGAAGACGGAATCAATGCTTTTCAAGAGTCCGAAGCAAGGCCGCTATCTGCTAGTTCTCTAACATTTGAGCCAGGCCAAGCCAAAGATGAGGACACGGATGTTATTGCAATCATCAACGAGGAGAACGAGGATACCTTACTTCTCGATTCCATTGAAGACGTTAATTGGAAACTAGAGGTATGTCAGCTTTTTTCCGGATGATTTGGGGCTAAATTTATCAGTTATCCCGCATCATCTTGACTCATTCACACCCTGCACGTGGCTCCATCATCTTCCAACATTTATTAGGATTGGCTGAATCTGTCGGTTCTCGCACCGAATATACAGCGTCCTGCGGAAGAATTCTGGAAGTCGTCGCGAGTAGCTCCTCAAAAGTTGATAATTATGAGGAATGCTTGCACACCATCTCTCGTTCATTGCTGTCGATTTTGGTGGCTATCAGTAAGACGCAGAAGGTATGTGTCCTTCAATGCGCGATATATTCCGAAATCTGACTCTCACCTGAGCTTAATTCGCTAGCTATGTTACTGGATCTATTAAGGAAACTCATATTGTCTTTGCCCAAATTTCGAACCATTCTTCTATGTTCTCGTATCGGAGTCCAAATGGAAGGTGGCGACACATTTCTGCTCGACATCTTATCTAGCATTATACTGGAACATGTGCAACCGACGGAGACGCATATCCATCGAGATACTTTGGCGAAAGAGATCCTATCCCTTCTTGAGTCTCTATGCTTTAGTGCATCACCAGAAACGATAGAAAAGTGGGTAACTAAAGCTTGTGTTGCATATTTCATTCAAACTTTCCTAGACTAGGGTTGATACTTCGGAATCGAGAGGTTCTGATGGTCCTTTTGCATACGTCCCAGCCAACTTGGCTCTTAGACCAATCGTCCAGATTTCTGGTTCTATTGTCAACTCGTACGTTGCTCGTTCTATGAGGGTGCGAATATTTGCCTAGAGTTGCATTTTGTAGATCATGCTCTATTTAGAGTCTTCCTTAACATCCCCAATGCAGACTTGGTGCAAAATACAGGAATGGAAGGGATAACAAAAAACCCTTTGATTGAACGCTTGTGTTCTCATCTTATTGAGACGGGCGGTTCAGAGCCTGAAGTAACTGTCTAGTTTTCCTTCAAATGTGGCTCAAGATAAACATACATTTCAGACATATAAACTACAGATTCTCACATGCTTTGCTCAACTGTCTATTGCCCACTCTGATGCCCATGCCGCTCTGGCGGCTTCATACGTCCTTATACCGTCCCTTATCCTCTTCGTAACACACTTGACAACTCCACTCTGGGAGGATGATGGCAAACTCAGCTCTTCGCCAAGTACCACATCGTCGTCAGTGTTTTTGGCTTCATAAAGAAAGTCCTTGTGATCTTTAATCACTGTTGCAGCATCATACGAACATTGCATCATACTATAACATTACTCTACAGCCTCATTTTTAGGACAGAACCCGCATTGAACCTACGTCATATGCTCCAACATGCTCCTCACCGACCATTCAACAGCATAAGTAACATATTTGTTGTCACTTTCGGTAGATTGAGTTATTGCGATTCTCCTGGATGGATAGACGCAGAAGGACGACAAGAACTGGAGAACTTGTCTGGTGAGACTTGTATTGGCTGTGGTATCGCTGAGCTAAATGCAAGTCATTGACAGAAACGGCAAGAGAGATACTGGAGGTTGTCGTCGATGGTCCAGAAGGAGACAACGTATGGGCTGCATTTCAAACGGAACCTGAGGAGGACGGTGCACTTGATGATGAAGAAATAGAGGCACGACGCATGGGAGTCGATGCTTGACGTTGAATTGGCTGTCTCTATCTGAGTCCTTCAAACACGCGGCCTCCTACCCACTGTCTAAACAAAACGTTAAGCCAGGAAATAATCAAAAACTTGATCATTTTAATGCTTACTTGACTACAGAATTTTCTCAACCAATCAAGCTTGGTTTCCTTGTAGCTACTACTGCGTTGGTACGACGCCATTAACTGCTTGACATGAGTATTGCACAACTCCGCACGATATCTTGAACTCAATGGCTGGCGAGTCCATTCCTGTCCAATCATCAGCATTTAAGCCAGAGCTGTCAACACTAGATTGTTGCACCTCAATTGGATATTCTGATGACGCTGCGTCTAAAATTTCGATATCTCCGAATGTTTCAAGAGCAAGTTGCCAAAGACATTCATCCCAATCGGAGACACGGGAGTTCTGAAGGAAGAATCGTTCTGTGCACCAAAAGTCACGGTCTCTGACAAGTAAAAGTGGGGACAATGAATGAAATGGATAGCTATGTGTCCCAGAGGTTAAGAGATGAACCTGTTCGCTGGCGAGTTGTTTGGAAGCGATATTGGCGTAAAGTTGGGGATGCAACTCTACAGATATATCACTTGGAATAAGCAGCGTCCACTCTGTCATTGCAAATAGTCTTGCCAGATTCAAGTACATATTGGGTGACTTGGGTTGGCCAGAGGGGACATGAAGGATATGAATTGACAAACCAATTAAGACAGCATGGGAGCGAAGACTTCGAATATTAATCAAGAGTATTTTATGAGCCATTGATGAAGGCGCCGCTGTCGTCGTGATCAAGAGCGATACGGACCCTGACGGCATATAAATGAAGCAATCACCGGTGAAAAGTTGGAATGGAACGCTACCATGCCAGTGACGAGGCCAGTTTTCATACAAGGACTCAAATTCTAAATCACTTGCCCAGGCGCATAGAGTCACAGACGAGTTGGGATGCATGTTCGACAGTATGAACGGTTCTAATGTGACCGAGCCGAAGGACGTTGGTAGCATTCTTGTCAAATAATGCGCAAGGGATGCGTTTCCACCATCATTGTCTGGAATAATAGATTGATGGAAGGATCATTTCATTGATAAGCATGAGCGACAGGAGAATTCAAACTTACATGGCAGGAGTCCAGAAATTTTGACCGTTTGAGTCGTATCATGCACAATCTTCTTTCCATAAATATTGACGTAAAGGCGGACGGAAGTAATGACACAACTCAAGAGGCAGTAGAACAATATTCCATACTTGATTAGGAATTTAAAGCAAGAGGGTCGCTCCAAACGCGTTGGCCTGGTGAGTGTATGAGCTGTGGGGAGAGTTAAATGGTTCGGCAGAAAAATGGCCTGCACAAAGCCTTGCGCAGATTGATTCATCGCATCAGGCATTCCCAAGCGAGCGACAAGACTTTTGTTGATGGGAGTATTTCTCAACCGTTTTGCCGAGTTCATTGTTGAAAGATGGCTTTGAACACTGTCGCTCGCTTCGACCTTTGATATGTCAACTGGGACGGAATCAACCACTTTATGAAGAAGTTCCGATGCCTCCATAGAGAAAGTTCACGGCGATTGATGTAAATTTAGTCCAAGTCTGATTCGATTTAAAGTTGAAAACAATGTGCGAAAAGTACATGCGTTCAAACACACGCCAGGTCACGTGAAGGCACCACTTATATGCAAAATATTGCCGTCCAAAATATTGGGAACTGATTGTATCTGGCATTGCGGGTCGGTAGCATCATCGTTACCTTGTATAAAAAGATAAGGCTATCATTACACGAATCTTAATTATCCCATTTACCAGGACAAGAGACAGCATTTCCTGGTGATAGAATGTGTACCTCGCCATGAGGGTGTTGAAAGCCCAGAAATCTTCCTGGAACAATAGGGACAATGTCTGTTAAATGTTTTATTGTGAATTTTCTTCCTTGTAATATAAGAGAGTCAAACCGTTACCCCGTTCATTTTTAATGCGCCTCAAGTCCGGGACCTACAGCGTCGATTCTTGCTAAACAGTTAACTCCACATTTATTTACACCATTACGCACTTTTGCGTCAATTAACTGCGCAAATGCCGTATTCCCTACTCGTGGCGTTCCATATGTTACTGCTTTTATTGACGTACCGAAAGGAAGATTCAAGTTCAAAAATAATGCATCGAGCTCCGCCAATGCGCCACCGAGGGAATGACCGACCTATTGTATCAGGTCAGATACGGTTTGAGCAAAAGAGAGAAATGCTTAAGAAACTCACGGCGACTACAGAATTGCTCCCTGTCACCGACATCAACCTCTTTACTTCCGTCAAAATCGTGGATGCTGTTTCTCGTGCTCATTACGGAACCCTTGATGAACCTCGACACCGGATGATACGCCTGGAAATAGCGTTGTATCCAGGTTTCCCATAAGTATATTCGCATCCGTAAGATCAGAGAGCCTGGTTATTAGTGAGTCAAAACGTTGAAATATGACATAGGGTCTTCATTACAGCTGGGTAGGATCTGTTCCTTCGTGAGCAACAACGACGCTGTGCTGATCGGGCCAAAACCCAACAAAAACTGGATATTTGTAAAGTGTCAAAACGGTAGAGACGTTGATGAAGCTTGCCACTCACATATTTGTGCGGCGTTCCCGTCTCCTCCAACCACTGTGGGCTGGAATCCAGGGTTAGCAGCACAGGCCTCTATTAATCCAAGACTAACGTTAGGATTCGGATTGGAATAAAATAACAGTCACCTCCGCAATTCCATCCTTGGAGAATATTGGTAGGGCAGTAAGTCGCTCTAGCAAATTGGGTGAAAGGCGCTAGGCTGCCCAAATCCGCCGCCGAGACTTGGGTCACACTGCGTTCCTGAAGTATCGCTGGAGCAGCATAAAATCCCTTTGCAAACAGAGCCAGCAGGGTTAAGGAAACGGTAGGATGCATTCAAGCCGCTTGAAACAGGTGACGAGATGCTTTCAGAGCGGTGTATCCCTTCAGGTGAAGGACCACAAAAGGCAAGGTTTAAGAGAGCAGCTTGTAAAGTGAAGCTGCAAAAACCATGTGTAGGGATAGGGAAGAATGAAATAAGCAGTGGTTCCATGTGGCTTTGGGAACTTCGATCAAAGAAAAAAACAATGGGGTTGTTCAGAGTACATAGATCATTGAATATTGAGGTCTGAGCTTCGCTTGAAGTTACCCAAGGAGGTCTATCGACTGTCTACTGTTAAATTTTCGGTTCCATCTTTAGAATTTTCGATTTATACCTTGATAAAACCAGGGATTGAAGCAACTAACGAGACTTAATCATGACGGTGAACTGGAAGCATGGGACCCATCATCATGGGGATTGTTCAGATTGTTCTCGTGACTGTTGAAAACTGATTTCGGTCTCTGAGGTCCCCAAATTGGATCCTCTCGCAAGTCACATTCACATGTTCGGATATGCAGTATCATTATTGATTGTCAATACACCTGATCATGATCAGATGATTCGTGATGGGCTATTTTTAAAATTGAAAGGCACAAGGGCCGATAATCTAGAGGATACCATCAGACCTACCTCTCGGTGGACGGCCAGGGTCTGGGTTATGAGGTATAGGGAGGTATGTAGACTTAAGAAATCGGAAACAAGAAATATCAGTGACATGCTTTTCTTGGGCATAAAAACCTTGTACTTTTCCGTTTGTTTCCGTTTGTTTCCTGCGATCTTTGCTTCCTTTAGCTTCACAATCGCCTTTCCATGTTCGTCCAAGCGTTCAAATCTTCGCTCGTAGTCTGAGGCTGACTCTAGGGCATCCAAAACATAATGCTTGTCAACGGTGTTTACTTCATGGTGGATGACAGTGGATGACTTCCCGTAGGAATCTGGAATTTCAGATTGGTTTTAAATTTCGGCTAAAATTAGGTAGATTAGATTTGGAATCATTTGAAAGCTAGTCGGCATTCCGTGGACGTGAAATCCTAGATTTGTTTTCGTATGAGATGTATCATGTCATCAAAGACCGTGAGACATTGTGACACTTCAATTCTCGGATTGGGTGATCCAAAATTATTAGCCTCGGTCCATATGCCATTTATGGACTCAACGTAAGAGGGTCCTGACCCCATTTCAGACCGAGCACTCTGATATCGTCTGAAATGCCCTTTTCATTTGAAATTAGTGTGATAGGGGTTCAAACTTGTAGGTTCGGAGCAAGCCCACGTGCTCCGGCCGCTTGCGGCGCCTTCGCAGAAGGGGCTTGGGACAAACTCACGAAAACAGAGGGGACGTTCGAGACAACCTTCCTCACTCAAAAATAGTTGCACTTCAAAAATACTTACACTGTCTTGTGGATAGGAAGCCATTCAATTTTACGACAAAGTTTCAAGTTATAAAAGTGATTCCTTGAGTTTGCAGGTAGCCCACAGTCACTGTCACACAACAGGAGAACCTCAACGGAACTCCCCTTTATCATGGGCAAAAAATGAAAAAAAAAGTCGCAGGGGTAATCCAAGGCACCTATTTAGTCTGTGGATGATGTTAAACCCTTGGGAAACAATGAAATTTGTTCTTTATAATAGGAATTGAGGAAAGGTGCTTTGAGGTCACAGGACATCACAGTATGAGACAGCACGAAGAGAACATGATGAAACATTTTCTGAGATGGCACAAATACAGCTTTTAATCACTACCATGGCCAACAATTCATTGCTTTACAGTAACAGCTATTGGCAGGAGAAGCTTGGACCCGAATTCCGAAGAGATAACCTCGAAAACAAGCTGCATCTTATATTTTCACTCTTGGTCTTCCTCGAAATTAGCCTTGCACAATTTCTTACATTCATTTTCTCATCTAAAATTGAAAAGGTCAAATCCAGGGCAAGCTGTTTCATGGGCTACACAGAGACTGCGAATGATGAGGACACCTGTTTCCCACCCAGCTGTCATGGTCCGTGCTCGGTCACGTTCTTTCCGAAGAACAATCATAGGACAGCTCCGACGGAGTCTCCGATGATGGCCGCCTCACCATTGTTCAGTGCCACCATTACCACCAGCCACCTTCGTCGGACTTATATCAGAGCTCTGTCGGAATACTTCCTCCACTCCGCTACTACCAACAAACCTGCATTCTTATCATTGTTAGGGCAACTGCGGATGACTGAGTCGCT